>Ga0081478_134302_pt1 | contig 52167 bp, 41 predicted proteins | sample OctSprmetagenome_FD_70983 | JGI IMG/M metagenome (GOLD analysis project Ga0081478, IMG submission 70983) | Hot spring and microbial mat streamer communities from Octopus Spring Streamers, Yellowstone National Park, USA - T=80-84 v2 (version 2) | ecosystem: Environmental > Aquatic > Thermal... | reverse complement strand
GGGCGGGAAGGCCTGCGGGTGGCGGGCGGCCTGCGCCGACCGGGAGATGTCTTTTGCGCCGGCGGAGGCCGACGCCCGGCGCGGTGCGCCTGGGAAGGCCGATTTCAATCGGCGTGAAGGCCTTCGGCCGATGGTCGGCCTGCGCCGACCGGGAGATGTCTTTTGCGTCGGCGGAGGCCGACGCCCGGCGCGCCAGCGCCTGAGGAGGCCGATTTCAATCGGCGTGAAAAGATCGGGTGTTCTCCCAGGGCTATCCCTTGCGGCGGGGGCGGTTGCGCCGCCCCGGCGGCGCGGGCGCGACGGGGGTTTCGGAATCCGGCTCCTCCTCCGGCTGCTCCAGCTCCACCAGGCGCCGGATCCGCGCCTCCGGCGGGGTCTCCGCCAGCTCGATCACCCGCAGCTGCTCCCGCAGCTCGAAGATCTGGTCCCGCAGGGCGGCGGCTTTCTCGAACTCCAGAGCCTGGGCGGCCCGCTTCATCTCCTTCTCCAGGGCGCGGATCAGCCGCTGCAGCTCCTCCTTCGGCATCGCCGGCGGCCGTCCGGCCGTCCCGGCCTCCTCCGCCACCATCTCCCGAACCCGATCCGTGAGGTCCCGCACCGCCTTCACGATAGAGCGGGGCTCGATGCCATGGGCGCGATTATAAGCCTCCTGGATCGCCCGTCGCCGGTTGGTCTCCTCGATGGCCCGGCGCATGGATTCGGTGATCCGGTCGGCGTAGAGGATGGCCGTCCCGTTCACATGGCGGGCCGCCCGCCCGATGGTCTGGATCAACGCGGTCTCGCTGCGCAGGAAACCCTCCTGGTCCGCGTCCAGCACCGCCACCAGGGAGACCTCCGGGAGGTCCAATCCCTCCCGCAGCAGGTTGATCCCCACCACCACATCGTAAACCCCCAGGCGGAGATCCCGCAGGATCTCCACGCGCTCCAGGGTGTCGATGTCCGCGTGCAGGTAGTGGGTGCGGATGCCCATCTCGTTGAGGTAATCCGAGAGCTCCTCGGCCAGGCGCTTGGTCAAGGTGGTGACCAGGGCTCGCTCCCCCCGGGCGACCCGTCGGCGGATCTCGCCGATGAGGTCCTCGATCTGCCCCTTCGTCGGGCGCACCTCCACGATGGGGTCCAGGATCCCGGTGGGCCGGATCAGCTGCTCGACGACCTGCTCGGATTTCTCCAGCTCATACGGGCCGGGGGTGGCGGACATGAAGATCACCTGGCGGACCCGCTGTTCGAACTCCTCGAAGGTGAGGGGCCGGTTGTCCAGGGCCGAGGGGAGGCGGAAGCCGTATTCCACCAGCGTCTCCTTGCGGGAGCGATCCCCGTGATACATCCCCCGCAGCTGGGGGATGGTCATGTGGGACTCGTCGATCACCACCAGGAAATCGTCGGGGAAGTAATCCAGCAGCGTCCACGGGGGCTCCCCCGGGGCCCGTCCGTCCAGGTGCCGGGAGTAGTTCTCGATGCCGTGGCAGTAGCCCACCTCCCGCAGCATCTCCAGGTCATAGAGGGTGCGCTGGCGGAGCCGCTCGGCCTCCAGGAGCTTGCCCTGGGCCCGCAGCTCCTCCAGGCGCTGGTGGAGCTCCTGTTCGATGGAGGCGATGGCCCGACGCAGCTTCTCTTCGGGAGTCACGAAGTGCTTGGCCGGGTAGATCTCCACCGCCTCGTGCAGGCGGAGCACCTCCCCGGTCAGGGGGTCGAACTCCACTAGGCGGTCGATCTCATCCCCCCAGAACTCAATGCGGATGGCCGTGTCCTGATAAGCGGGAAACACGTCCACCGTGTCCCCCCGCACCCGGAAGGTCCCCCGCCGGAAGTCGATGTCATTGCGCGTATACTGGATGTCCACCAGATGCCGCAACAGGTTGTCCCGACGGCGGACCTGGCCGCGTTGCAAGCGGATGACCACCTGGCCCCAGTCGTGGGGGTTGCCGATGCCGTAGATGCAGGAGACGGAGGCCACGATGATCACATCGCGCCGGGTGAAGAGGGCCTGGGTGGCCGCCAGGCGCAGCCGCTCGATCTCCTCGTTGATGCTGGTCTCCTTCTCGATGTAGGTGTCCGTCTGGGGGATGTAGGCCTCCGGCTGGTAGTAATCGTAGTAGCTGACGAAATACTCCACCGCGTTGCGGGGGAAGAACTCCCGGAACTCGGCGTAGAGCTGGGCGGCCAGGGTTTTGTTGTGGCTGATGACCAGGGTGGGCTTCTGAACCCGGGCGATGACGTGGGCGATGGTGAAGGTCTTGCCGGTGCCCGTGGCCCCCAACAACGTCTGGTAGCGATAGCCCCGGCGCAGGCCCTCCACCAGCTTCTCGATGGCCTGCGGCTGATCCCCTGTGGGCTCGAAAGGCGCCACCAGCTCAAAGCGTGTCATCCCCACTCCTTTTCAGTTCTGTAGACCGAAATTCATTTCGGCCACAAACTGCACGAAGCCGCGACCCCGCGTCATCGAAGAGGGAGGTTCGGGGCTGAAGCCCCTCCTACAGAAATCATCTTTTGTGGCCACCGTTATGCAGGAGCGTCTTTCGCCGCGAACTTTGCGTCATCGAAGACCGAGAGTTTGGGGCTGAAGCCCCTCCTACACAGGGCCCATCCTTCGCTTCCTCAATTGCGCCACCGAACCCGTCGTCCCCTATTAGGGCGGGCGCTTCTTCCCTCACCGGGAAGCATAGCGGGCCGCCAGAACCGCGAGCACGAAGCGGGGCAAGGCGCGCATCCGCCGCCACCGCCACGGCTGACGGATCAGCCGGTAGAGCCACTCCAGGCCAGCCTCCCGCATCCAGCGAGGGGCCCTGGGCACGACGCCGGCGATGAAATCAAAGGCCCCGCCGACCCCCATGGCGACCGGGATCCGGAGCGCCGGCTGGTGACGGGCGATCCAGAGATCCTGTTGCGGGGCCCCGTATGCGACGAAGAGGAGATCCGGCCGGGCCTCCTGCAAGCGCTCCCGGATCGCCGGGGCCTCCTCCGGCCGGGGGGAGCCCGCGAAGGTCCCGGCGAGGATCCAGCCCGGGTAGCGGGCCTGCAGGACCCTTGCCGCGCGCTCAGCGACCCCTTCCGCAGCGCCCAGCAGGAACACCCGCCATCCCCGCTCCGCGGCCCGGGCGATCAGGGCCTCCATCAGGTCCACCCCCGCCACCCGCTCCCGTAGGGGCTGTCCCAGCATCCTCCCGGCCCAGAGCAACCCGACGCCGTCCGGGACGTTCAGGCTGGATCCCTCCAGGACCCGGAAGAAGTCCGGGTTCCGACGGGCGTGCATCACGAACTCCGGGTTCACGGTGCAGACCTGATGCGGCCCTCCCTCGGCGATGAAGGCCTCCACGAGCTCTAAGGCCTCGGCCAGGGTGACATCGTGCACCCGGACGCCCAGAATGCGTCGGACCGGCGGCTCCATCATCTCACAGATCCCGGATCTACGCCGGAAGCCCGCCGGAGCCTCCGGCAGCACGGGGGTTCTGCTCAAATAATTATGGCGCGGAAGGGAACGGCCCGCCCGGCCGTGTTGTGATCCGACGATCTGCTGGGATGGGGTGGAGAGAAGTCTCCTCACCGGAAAGCGAGGGGGTTGGAGGTCGAATGAAGCGGAAGTTGCCTGGTTCAAAGGCCAGGAGGACCCCTGTTATGCGGCGATCCGCCAGGGGGCGGTGTAGACGTTCGCTCCCTCCGGGCGCAGGAAGCCGATCACCGTCATCCCGGCGGCGTGGGCCAGCTCCAGCGTCAGGCTGGAGGGGGCGCCGAGGGCTGCCAGGATCGGAATGCCGGCCCGCAGGGCCTTCTGGGCGATCTCGAACCCGGCCCGCCCGCTCACCAGCATGATGGCGTGGGAGAGGGGGATCCGCCCGGCCCGCAGCGCCGCCCCGATGACCTTGTCCACCGCGTTGTGTCGCCCCACGTCCTCCCGCACCCAGAGCAGCTCGCCCGCCGGGTCGAAGATCGCCGCCGCATGCAGCCCACCGGTCCGATGGAAGAGGCGCTGGGCCTCGCGCATCCGCCGCGGCAGATCCACAAGGAGCGAGAGCGGGATCACCGGCTCATCCTCCGGCAGCGGGGGATAGCCCTGGACGAATACCGCTTCAACGGCCGCTTTCCCGCATACCCCGCAGCTGCTGGTCATATAGAAGTGACGGGTCAGCCGCTGCCGGTCGATCCCGTGACCCGGAGGGAGCACAACCCGGACGGTGTGAGGGGTCGGGCGCTCCGAGGACAGCCCCGCGCGGATCCATCGAGGATCGTCGATCAGACCCTCCGTGTAGAGAAAGCCCAGGGCCAGGTCCTCATCGTCCCCCGGGGTCCGCATCGTGACCGCGACGGGGAGGACCTCCGCGCCTTCCGCATTGGGGAGGGCGATCTGGATCTCCAGGGGCTCCTCCGCGATCACAGCGTCTTCCTGTCGCTCCCGTCGCCCCGGGCGCAGGCCGATGACCGGCCACAGCTTCCACATCCCATCGCGATCCACAGGCCTCTCCTCCCGCGCGGCGCTCAGGGAGCCGCATCCCCGTTCGCGCGCTCCACAAAGGCGAAGATCCCTTTGTAAGCGGGGATGCCGGCCAGAGGCGAGCGGGCCTCGGGGGCCGCCAGGGCGTTCCCCTCGGGCCAGTGCACCTGGAGGGTGCCGGGCTTCACGTCGGCCAGGAAGACCCGGCCCCGCAGCTCCCCGTAAGGGTTCCAAAGCCGGACGGGATCTCCGGGGCGCAGCCCCAGGCGGGCCGCGTCGCGGGGGTGCATCAACACCGCGTCCCGCGGGAGGCCATTGATGGGATCGATGTCCTCGTGGATCATGCTGTTGAACTGCTTCCCGCGCCGGGTGGCCACCCGGAACGCCCCCTCCGGGATGGACGTCCGCGGCAGCGGCACCGCCTTGAAGTGGGCCTTCCCATCCGGGGTGGGGAACTGCCAGCCGGCGCAAAGCAGCGGCCCGCCATACTGGAACTGATCCCCTTTCTTCCGCAGGTGCTGGATCCCGTCATACATCGGGATCACCCGGGCGATCTCCTCCCGGATGGCCTGGGTGTTCGGGAAGCGAACCCGGTCGGCGAGATCCGGCCGGACCCGGGCGGCCAGCTCCCCGAAGACCCACCATTCGGGACGGGCCTCGCCGATCCGCGGTCCCGGGATCTCCGGGCTGAAGATCACCCGGCGTTCGGTGGTGGTCTCGGTCACCCCGCCCGGGCCTTCGTAGCGGGTGGCCGCCGGGAGCAGGATCACCGCCTCTCCGGGTTCGAAGAGCATCGGGGGCGAGAGCACGATGTCCATGTGCACCCGCAGGGGGATCCGCTCCAGGGCCTCGCGGACGAAATCGGGATCCGGAAGCACCTCATAGAGGTTGCCGCCCACGCTGAAGAGGAGGTCCAGCTCCCCGCGATGGGCCGCCTCGATCATCTCCGGGGCGGTGAGGCCGCGCGTAGCGGGGACCTCGAAGCCGTAGAGCGCCGAGAGGCGGCGGGCGTTCTCTTCGTTGATGGGGAGGCCGCCCGGGAAGGCGGTGGCGTAAGCGCCCATCTCCGCTCCGCCCTGGACCCCCGAGTGGCCCCGGATGGGCATCAGGCCGCAACCCTCCCGGCCGACGAAGCCCTTCATCAGGGCCAGGTTGATGATGGCGTGGACGTTGTCCTCGCCATGGGTGTGTTGGGTGATCCCCATGCTCCAGACGAAAACCGCGCGGTCCGCCTCCGCGACCATGCGGGCGAACTCCCTCATCTCCTCCCGGGAGAGCCCCGCGCCCTCCTCCAGCTCCTCCCAGGAGAGGCCCTGCAGCATCGCCCGCAGCTCCTCAAAGCCTGCGGTGTGGTTGCGGATGAACGCCTCATCCATCCACCCCTGTTCGATCATGTGTTTGATCGCCCCGTAGATGAAGGCGATGTCGCCGCCCACTCGGACCTGGAAGAAGCGATCGGTGATGCGGGTGCCGAAGAGGGCGCTCTCCAGGTCCGAGGGGACCCAGTAACGCTCCATGGCGGGCTCGCGGTAAGGGTTGACCAGGACCACGCGGGTCCCCGCCTTGCGGGCGTAGTAGAGGTATTTCATCATCACCGGCTGGTTGTTGGCCACGTTCGAGCCGAAGAAGACGATGAGGTCGGTCCCGATGAGATCGGTGTAGGAACACGTGGTGGCGGCCACGCCGAGAGCGGCCTTGAGGGCGAGGGTGCTCGGGGCATGGCAGATCCGGGCGGCGTTGTCGATGGAGTTGGTCCCCATGGCCCGCACGGCCTTCTGGGCCACGTAATAGGCCTCGTTGGGAAGACCCCGGCTGGTGAGGTAGAAGCCCAGGCGCCCCGGAGAGGTGTTGCGGATGAAGGCTGCGATGAGGTCCAGCGCCTCCTCCCAGGAGATCCGGCGGAAGCCCGGCTCGCCCCGACGCCGGATCATCGGGTAGGGCAACCGGCCCAGCGCCCGCAACGCCCGCGCGGATCGGGATCGCAGGGCCTCCACATCCGCAAGCAACCGGACGTCCAGCGGAGGCATGGTGTTGAGGCGGAGCAGGCGGAGGCGGATGTTGCAGAGGTGGATCCCGGTGATGGTCCAGTCGCGCATCCCGATGGTGCCCAGGGCGCAGCCGTCGCACACCCCGTCATTCAAAACGCGCCAGGCGTAGCCCAGCCGGTCCCGGTTCTCCCAGATGGCCCGCAGGATCTCCAGGTAGTTGTTCGGGCGCTGCTCCCCGATCCCCAGCGGCTTCCAGCTGGCCCACAGGGATGGCATCGGCCGCCGGGCCGGCCATCGTACCGCTTTCCGCACCCCTCCCATCGCTGGCCCCTCCGGAGGTGAGCTCAGAAAGCCGGGGTAGAGCAGGGGGAACACGCGAAGGCCCGGCCCCGCTTTTCATTATACGATATGGTGATCCAAAATGGATCGCATCCGGATGAGGGGGCGCGCCCGGCTACGGCGTTCGGATCCACGCGCGGGCGAGGGACTGCAGCGGGATGCCCAGCCAGGGGGCGGCGAGAAGCAGGAGCAGCTCGGCGGTCCACCAGGCGATCCCGAACCCGATGGCCGCGCGTGGCATGGGGCGCAGCGGACGGTCCAGAGGCTCCCGGGCCAGCAGGTTGCGCAACAGCGCCCATCCCAGCAGCCCGGGCAGGCCGATCAGCCCCAGGGCCAGGAGGGGATGGGCCGGCAGCAGCAGCCGGGTCATCGCCCATCGCGCCGCGAACCCCGGGAACGGCGGCGCGTCGAGCATCGCCAGGCCGCTGCCCAGCAACAGCCCGATCACCCACGGGCCCTGCGCCATCGAGACCCGGCCGGGCTCCGTGGTGCCGGCCATGCGCCGGTAAGCGGCCAGGGCGAAGGCCATGCCCAGCAGCGGCACCACCCGCACCCAGAGCGCCCATGCGCTGAGATGGATCCCGGGTTCCGTCCCCAGGCTGAGGGCCAGCCAGGCCAGCCCGCTGGACGCCAGCCAGCTATAGCCTCCGATGGTTCCCCAGCCCCGCTCCGCCAGGGCCAGGAGGGCGCTGCTGCCCATCATCAGCATCCCGAGGGCCTGCAGGACGATCCCCCATCCCGGAAGGCGGGGGAGCCAGGGGAACTCCTGGGCCCACGCCGCCAGCCAGAACCAGGTCCCGTAGTGGATCAGGAGGACGGTGAAAGCGGCGCCGATGGGAGCGCCCTCCGCGAACAGCATCGGCACCCAGCGATGCGCCGGCCACACGCCCAGCCAGAGGACCATGGCGGCTCCGATCAGCGTGAAGGCGATGGTGGGCCAGAGGGGCTGGCCGGGGTTGAGGGCGGCCTGCTCCGCCGCCCAGGCCGCGGTGGTCCAGGCCAGGAAGCCCAGGCTGGCGGCGATGAGATACTGGGCGGCCCCCTCCATGCCGTGTCCTTCCCCCAGGAGCGTAAGCGTCAGCAGGAGGGCGGCGGCGCCGATGAAGAAGGCTCCCAGGCTGATGGGACGGGTGAGCAGGCCCAGGGCCCACAGCCCTCCGGCGGCCAGGCCGATGGGATACAGACGGCGCTCGAACCGGAAAGGCCACGCGCTCAGGAACAGCAATGCGGCGCTTCCCCACAGCGTGCTCAGGGCCCAGCGATCCGTCGCCGTCAGGCGCAGGGATCGCCCCAGGAGGACCACCGGGGGGCCCAGGGTGCTCGAATCCGCTGAAAGGGCCGCCGGGGGCCATGGGACCGCCCAGAGAAGCGCCACGATGCCCAGGGCTGCGCCCGCCGCGAGCGGGGCGGCCAGGGGCGTCCGCCGGAGCGGATACACCAGCGGGGCGGCCAGGAAAGGGATCGCCAGCACGAGGAGCAAGGGGATGTTCATGCAGAGGCCTCCTGGCGCACCAGGGTGAGGGCGGCGGTGAGGAAGGCGATCACCAGGTTCATCCCCGCCATCAGCCCGATGGCCAGCAGGCTGTCCTGAACGGAGAAATAGAAAAGCCCGTAGCCGCTGAACATCGTGAGGATCCCCAGGCCAACCTGCAGCGGAGAACGGCCCAGCGTGGCGATCAGCAACCCGATCCCGATGAGGGTATAGGTGGTGATCAGGATGGGAGCGGGCGCGATGGGGATCGGGAAGCGGGCGGCGAGGATCCGGGCCAGGTAATGGAAGAAAAGCGCCGCCAGAGCCCGGAAGCGCCAGTGGACCGGCGGGCGGGAGGTCAGGGTCTTCGGAGCCGCCTTCCAGGCCTGCCAGCCGGTCAGATAGAGCAACAGGGCCAGCAGGGCGCTGGTGAGGACCTGGATGCTTGCCAGCTGGCCGGGTACCCCGGGGGTCTGTTGCAGCAGCCAGCCGCCCCCCGCGCCCATCAACGCCCAGGCCAGAAGCCAGCCCCGCCAATCCTCCAGCGTCAGCACGAGGGCGGCCAGCCCTGCGATGAGCAGGATCATGAGCTCGGAAAGGATCTCCTCACCGATCACGCTGTCCTCTCCGCACCGGGATGAACCAGGGAAACGGCCCCTTCCATTCAGGGCGCGTCGCCCGGCAGGGACCGAACGCCTATACTATAACCCAGGTTGGCCGCCGCATGCCGGCGGGCCCATCCCACTTCAGGAGCCACGCATGGCCCGTAAAGCGAACACGCAGAGCGCTCTCCGTTCGTCGGGACGTCGATGGGCGGTCCCGGGTCCGCACACCATCGCCCGGGAGGTGCTGCCCAACGGGATCGTGGTGCTCGCCTATGAGAACTTCAGCAGTCCCTCAGTGGTGGTCTCCGGCCTTCTCTGGGCCGGAGCCCTGGACGATCCTCCGGATCGGATCGGTCTGGCGTCGTTAACCGCGGAGGCGCTCACCCGGGGCACATCCCACCGCACCTTCCACGAGATCTATGAGGCCATCGAATCCGTCGGGGCCAGCCTGGAGATCGGGGCCGGCTATCACACCACCGGCTTCACCCTGAAGGCCCTGGCGGAGGATCTGCCCGCCATGCTGGAGATCCTGGCCGATGTCCTGCGGAACCCCACCTTCCCCGAGGAGGGGGTGGAGAAGGTGCGAGGGGAGATCCTCACGGATCTGCAGGAGCGGGAGCACGACACCCGGCGGATGGCCGGACTGCGCTTCCGGGAGACCCTGTTTCAGGGTCATCCTTACGGACGGAGCGTGGATGGATACCCGGAGACCGTGCAGGCGATCACGCGGGAGGATCTGCTCGCCTTCCATCGCACCTTCTACCATCCGGCCCGGATGATCGTGGCCGTGGTCGGGGCCATCCGGGCGGAGGAAGCGGTCCGGGCCGTGCAGGCGGTTCTGGGGGATTGGGAGGCCCGTCGGCCCGAGCCGCCCCCTCTGCCGCCGGCCGCCCCGCCGGCGCGCTGGATCCACGTGCACACCCCGATCCCCGGCAAGACCCAGGTGGATCTGGTGATGGGCACCGTGGGCCTCGCCCGTAAGGATCCCGAGTATTACGCTGCCGCCCTGGCCAACTCCATCCTGGGGGTGTTCGGGATGATGGGACGGCTGGGGGATCACGTGCGGGATCGGGACGGGCTGGCCTACTACGTCTACAGCCGGCTCGACGCCGGACTGGCCCCCGGTCCGTGGAGCGTCATCGCCGGGGTGGCTCCGGAACATCTCCCCCGGGCGATCCAGGGGATCCGCACGGAGATCCGCCGGATGCAGGAGCGGCGCGTTCCGGCCCGGGAGCTGGAGGACAATAAATCCTTCCTGATCGGATCCCTTCCGCTCCGGCTGGAGACCAATGAAGGGATCGCCGGGGCGCTGGTGGATATGGAGCTGTTCGAGCTGGGCCTGGATTACCTGGAGCGTTTCCCGGAGATCATCCGCAGCATCACCGCCGCGGAGATCCAGGCTGTCGTGCGGAAATACCTGGATCCGGACCGCATGGTCCTCTCCACCGCAGGCCCGGAGCCGGCCCCGCCGATGCCCCAGGAGGGCGCCCCTTAAACGTGCGCAGGAGGATTTCGGCCAAAAGACCAAAAGAAGGGAGGAGAGGATGTTGGCTTCACGAACGGAGCCAGGAGGGAGCGATGCCGGCAGAGGTCTATATCGAAGTGGTGGCCCTGGCCGATGAGGCGGTCTGGCTGGTGCAGACCCCCTCCGGGGACTGGAGCCTGCCGGGAGGTCCGCTGGAGGAAGGGGAGGAGCCCGCCCACGGCGCCCGGCGGTGGATCGCCCGCATGGCCGGCGTAGCGGTCGAGGAGCCGGTGATCCTGGAGGCAACCTCCCGGCATGAGGGGGACCGCTGGCGGCTGATCCTGCGCTACGCCTGCCGGCTGACCCAGGAGCCCCGCCCGGACCCCACGCTTCCCGGGTCCGGGCTGTTCCACATCGAACATCTCCCCCCGCTGGCCCCGGACCAGCGGGCCGCCATCTACCGGGCCATGCAAGTCCTTTGAGCTCGGTCTCAGGGAGAAAATTCTGCTAACTGCTTATCGAAGCGCTCCTGATTTTACGATCAAGACGCTCAAACCTGGTTATAGGATGCTGCAAAGCCTCTTTTAGCCATTCTCCTTGTGTTAAAAGCGGATTTCGAATAGCATAAAACACAATTTGTTCGCTTAATTCGATTTCTTTGGCCTGGTTGGAGCTCACAGTCTCTCTCAGGAAGGAAGCGGCCTCTGCCATCCCTGACTCATCCAGCCATTTGGCGGTCTGTGTTTTCACACTTGGCGGCGATTTTCTTAAATTTTGGAATAAGGCTACGCCGTCTCGTTCTTCACTCTTCATTATAATATTAATTTCTCGATCAGAAAATCCGGTTTTCTGGGCAATATTCTCGCCGATTTGAGCGAGATATCGCAGAAGTCGCTCGGCTTTAGCAAATTGAACGGCTATTTCATAAAGATTGCTTGGATAATGACGAATAAATATGATGGCTGATGCGGCGTTTTCGCTATCTATTTCAAGTCCATTTTGCCTCAAAAATTGGTTAAGTTCACTAAAGATAGTTTCCAGAACAGTCTGTTTATCCCCAGACCAAATCTGAATATCCCGGTCGAGGAAGCCCCTTAGCCAATTTTTGATATCCTCCTGGATCCGATTGTTAAAATTGTTACGATCGCTTTCTGTGTTCCATTTTCCACCTGTTCGGCGTAGCAGAAGGATAGGATCCTTGAGGCGAATATAGAAAGATATATGGATCGATGCCTGATCTTCTGCGCTTCGAGAGATCCCCGCCAGAGCGCGTCGGCCCTGGATATCCACACGACCGGGGAATTCGCTTAGCAGAACAGCCCAGCATGGGACTCCCTTACGCAAGGGATCCCGTTGAACGACCTCTCCTGCGAAATAAACCTCAGGCCATCCGCTAATTTCATAGAATTCATGACCATAACTTAATACAACTAGATTCCCAACGGGAACCTCAAATCGTTCTGGAGCTTCTTTAGCTCCCAGTCTAAGGGCTCCTTGAAGCACGTCAAAACTAACATTAATGTGGATGTCTAATTGCTGAGCGTTGATCTCGGATTGTGCGCTCATTTGTTTCCTCCATTCCTCACAAGAGGATATCACTGGAAATCAAAGAATTTTTGCTTTCGCCGCCTTTCTTGCATGCGTTTTATATCTAAATTATATCTTTCGGTGCGTTCTTTTTGATATAATTTATTAACATAAACTATCATAAATGAACTAAAAAATATCATATAGTGGAGCTTAAATTCAAGCAAGATCTTCTCTGCGTCTTGTAAACTATCCATCACTGGCCCTGATAGCCATTCGGTAAGTGGGCCACTAAGCCAGCTCATCAGAATCGCTATCCATTCAGCAGATCCAAAACGGGAAAAAACGACTTCTACGAGCATTGGTATCACATTTTTAATTAATTCAAGAACGGCAACCCCTCGTAAATACTCCAAAAAAGGAACCCCAAACATTTTAATCAGAGAAAGCATCAATCCTATTTGAGCCAATCGAACTGCCAGCCAGGTGGAAAATACCGGACGAGATGCATAAAGCCATCGCCTTCGAAGTTGTAAAAATGAAATTTTTTGATCTAATAGATAAAATATATCAATTCTTGTTTTCTGCTCTATCCAGCGAGTGAGAGCCCACAAGAGCTGCCATGCGATGAAGCCATAGGCTAATAGTCGAAGGGAGCCAGTCAAGGGAATATGTAGTCGAAATTCCGAAATGGTAAACTCGAGATCATTATCAGGTATAAATGATCCAAAATAAAAAACAAAAAGAATTAAAATTAAATAAACCCACGCCATCACTCACCTCGCTATCCCTCGATAATTCCTCTTACACAAATTTCTTCACGGTCAAGGATGGAGGAGACAAATCGCCATTCCGGTTGCCAATAGGGACTATTCTTGCCTGTTGATCCCATTAAGAATTCTTCTCGTGTTATGATAATAGTAAATTCTAAGCCAGGTGATTCTGAAGATCCCATAGGCTGGGCTCGCTGCCAGAGCCATTCCCATCGCTTTCCGCCCTGAAGGTCCTTCACTTCCCTTTCGACAGCGGTAGCCGGATGCCATACCGGTCGGGCGCAATCTCGAATTACTCGGTCACATACGGCTTCCAGCTCTTTCAGCAGTGCCTGACCAGGCAACGGTTGCTTCGCCAAAGGCCAAACATCAGTGATAATCCGAGCCGTGAGGGCATTTTCAAACTGAGCGAATTCCCTCTTCCAATCGGGATACTGGCGAAGGGCCTCCACCGCTTCTTTTGCCCAGCGTTGGAGCTCTTCTTTATATAGGATAGAGTAAGTGCATAAATTAATTTCTTGAGAACGGGCCTCATTCAGGTCTCGAGATGTTTGCTCCGCAGCAACGTGTCTCCGGAGAAAGGCGATATAGACATCCTCGAGGGCCAACTCGTCCTCCTGCAATCGGCTTAGCATCCAATCTCGGTAGTCCTGAATGACACGCGCTGTTAGGCTGAGCACTCTATCCGCCAGCGCCCGATGCGCCCTGCTTTGCGACTCATGGAGAAGCCGCCGGGCTTTCCACAGCCAGTGATATGCCAGATCGACAACTCCGATGAGGAACAAAATGAGACCGGCAACGAGGAAAGCCGGGATGAGTTCCCAGCGGGCGAAAGCTTGGATCAAAAAAGTTAGTAGAGGCCACGCGGGGAGGAGATAAAGCAGCACACCCCACGGAGAGGCGAGTTGGCGGGCGAAATGCACGTAGCGCAGGAGGCTTTCCCGAACGATTTGGGCATCGACATCTCCCGCTGCCCGCAGATAGGCATCACCGCTTAACGGAGCTGGCTGCACTGATCCCCGCGCAGGCTCGCGGGCATCCTCCACATCCCCTCCTTCAGCGAGATGTTTCTGGAATGCGAACAGCGCGGCAATCGTTGCTCGAAGGCCGGAGGGTAACGGTGGATCCCCAAACCACCGGTGAGGATGCTCTCCGGTAGGGATTCGGGTGAGCAGCCCACGATCCAAAAAAGCTCCCAGCAATATCCGAAGATCTTGGTATTCTTTCAGGATCTTAGAAGCAATTCGCTCTAATTTCTCGCTTAGTTCTCTGTAATGTTGGTAAATTTTCTCCTCAATACTTAGATCTGGCGAGAACGGATCTGCCAGAGCTGAAATCAAGTCGAGAAACCATCGATACATGCTATTCCAGCTGAGAAGACTCGATCTTTGATTTTCGATCCCTCCATAATATGCACCAAAGAGGCTTTTCAGGAGATTCGGGTTTCGCAAGATACACTTTCGAATGCTCAACCCGCTTATCTCTACGTCCCAACCACTCTCTCTAAGGATGGCCGAGGCCTCCTGTAGCAGCGATTCTCGCAATTTGCGAGCACGTTCAGCCATCGCTCTCTCAATGCGATCCAGATCCACATCCAAGGAGACAACAAGAGAATTTAATATTTCATTTAAGACTAATTCGCGGACGAATTGCTCGGTTCTATTGTCTAATAATAGCGCTGAAGCTCCGATTATAATCCATTTTGTTTCGTCTTTGTTGACTATTTCGTCTAAATATTGGATCATGTTAGAGCCAATCAGGGCAACTAGGAGGTGCTCCACGGCGGCGAGCATATCCCTACGGGGCACCTCCATGCCGCCGCTGGCCATCCTTTCCAATCGAATTCGCGGCCAGTATGAAGCCAAGCCGGGTGGATCTGACTTGGGCTTGTCACCCAACCAAATCAGCATCGGCATCAACTGAGCGCGCCGAGCGAGAAGTTTTTTAGATTTTTCGATTATATCAAGAGTGAGATTATGGGATACGTTTGAGCGATCTATAATAAAGATCACCCTTAAAGAAGCTAGAGAATTCGGACCGGGGAGGCTGGGCTGATATCCCTGACTGACCAGCCGATGCCAGAGGTCCAGAGAAAGCAGGGTTTGGCATTCCTCGGCCAGGCGCTCGGCAGGCATTGGGTCCTTTAAAGGCCCTAAACATTTCAGCGCTCCGATTTCGGTGAGGGGCGCCAGGCGATGCCGGACGGCTCGGAGCAGGCTTTCCATGCTTTCATCGCTGCTCCAAGCCACAACCAGCGTCGGGAGCACAAAAAAGCCCTGATCCGTAGAGATCTCAGCGGCCCTCTGAGAGTTCAAAGGACACCTCCGCGCCCAGCACCTGAAGGGTGCATTTGGAGGCAGGAGGGACAACGCTAGGCTCTACACGCAGCCGATAGAAATCCCGTATAGAGCCAAATATGTCCTGAAATAAATTCGCAACCTGGTCAAAATTTTCGGCCGGATAGTAATTGCATCCGTGGGCTGCGAGGCGGAGCGGATCTTCTTCCGGATCCTCGGACGCCACCCCAATGGTGCAGATCGAAACCCCTTGCTCGGCCGCCCGCCGGGCGATCTCCTGGGCCCGGGCTCGGTTATCGCCTTTCAACTCCTGGCTATCATTATCCCGGCCATCAGTCAAGAGAATCAAATATCGATTTGGATAAGGACAAGATTGGGCCGTTTTCAATCCCACCAAGGTGGCATCCCATAAAGCTGTGAGAGCGCCCTTTCCATCGATTTTATCCGCAGGCAGAGGGGCCTCCAAGGGTTCGCGAACCGAGATCTGGTCGTGTCGGGCGAAAACCACCATGCCCAGTTTATCCATGGGCTTGCGGAATTCGTTCAGCTTTCGGATCGCCTCCCGAATCTGAGCGAGTCCGGGTTGTATAGAGCGCGAGTTGTCCACAACGGCGATCAGGCAGACGGGATCGTCGAAGGCGCGCGCCTCGAATTCGAAGCGGACGGGCTTCCCTTTGCAGAAGAGACGGAACTCTTCCTCCTTCAAATTCTGGAGGCTCTGGTTTCCTCGGAACACCCGAACGTCGATGAAGGCCTCCTTCTCCGTATGCCGGGCGCGGAGAACCTCGGCCCGGACGGTCGGGGTAGGGGAGACATAGGGGGTTGGCGTCGCGCACGCCTCGTTAAGGCGCCTCTGGCGCTCCTGAACCCGTTGCTTCAGGTCTTCGCTGAGCCCGTACTTATCGCAGAGCTCCAGCGCCTCCTTTAGGCGGTTGGAGGCTCCGCCGCAGGCCTGTTCCCGGCCTCGCTCCCAGGGGGGCAACGAGTTGGGATCGCTCTTCTCGATGAGGGCCCGCACCAATTCCTCGGCGCATTGTTTCCGGCAGTTCTCTTCGGCCTGAGTGAGAGGATTTCGCTCCACGCATTCGCGCGCCGCTTCCTCCGCCGCACCCAGCTTCCCCGATTCGCGATAGGAGCGGACGGATTGGGCTTGCTCGCAGATGCGGGGCGGACAATAAACGAACTGGAGGGGAGACCAGTTGCTGAGAAGGCCTCCGGCCCATGTAGCGACGAGCAAGATGCCGAAAGGGAGGAAAAGGATAGAGCTCACAACGACGGCCGGGCTGTCATTTCGCGTCAGGGCCGCCCAGAGGAGCGCCAGCAACGTAAGACCTCCCGTGGTGACATAGAGCACGGCATCCTGCAGGCGGGGACACTGGGCCTCTGTAAAGAGCCAATACTTCCCCAGCCCTACCGCCCCGATTCCGGCAAGAAAGAGAAACAGAAACCACCACTTTCGCCCGCGAATCCGACGTATGAAATAATTCCCGTCTTCTATTCCAAATTCATTTCCCATAGAACCCTCATAATTGAATTAGGGTGAGACTATTGGTTTTTATAATTTGCTTTGTGGGCTGAATTCGCCAATGTGATGAACCAGAGACCTGCAAGAGGGTGGTTGGCAAAGCGCTATCCTTCATTTGTGAAACTGTAAAAGGTCCCATCGTCCATTATGAAACCGTAAAACTTCCCAATTCGCTTTATTGCTTCCTGCGCCTTGTCATCCGCGAGGCCCGCTTCCTTCAGGGCTTTATGCAGGGCCGGAAGATAGAGCGGCTCCCCGATGACGCCGGATAAGGCGAGCTGCAAATCACCTGCACGCTCTTGCTCTTTCAGAATATTCAAGAGATGAGGAACAAATGGCTTAAGTAGATAGACCGGCGCGCTCAACGTATCCCCTGTTTGCGCTGTCAGGGAGACACCCTGAAAGGCCAGAACATAAAGGCCGATCATTCCCATTTCAGCGAAAACATAGTCGAACGGTGCTGGGTGATTACGCTTATAATTTTGAAAAGCTTCTTGAAGATTCTTGTTTAACAAGGGCAGAATTCGATAATTATATTCCTGGTTTGGCACCGGGGAAGTGCGCGCCCACCAGGGCGCCTCGTAGAATTTGCCATCTGGGGTGTACATCCTCCCCATTCGTTCGGCCATCTCCTTATGGGCATCTGCCACAGTGGCCCGCGGCGGCAATCCCAGCACTTCCCGCAGGCCGGCCTCCGTCAATCCCACGGCGCCCCGCAGCACCGCTTCGCGAAACGCGTCTGGATCTCCTCGTCGGACGGCATCCCACAACAACTGCAGCCAGGTCGCCCCCGTCGCCTGGTCCAGCGGAGCCTTCAGTTCGGCCGCCTCCACCACTTCGGCCGCTCCCCCGCCGCCTACCTCTCGCCGCAGTGCTTGGAATTCCGCGTCCGCCATGGCCTGAACTTCACGAGCCTGGCTCAGCTGGCTTTGCAGCCTCTTCCACGCCGCATCCTCCACGGTCAGCAACTGATCCACCTGGGCTAACAGCTTCACAAATTCCCTCAGCCGGTCTGCCACTTCCCGTGCCCGGGCTTCCGTTCCCTTAAACGGGTTAAACCCATAGAGGGCTGTCGAAATTGACCGGGCCTGATGGAGCAACTGTTCCACCAGCCCGCCCTGTTGGGGTTGGCCGCTCCGCAGATCACACCCCAGCAAATGCCGTGCCCACGCCAGAGCCTCGTGGGCCTCCTCGATCCGCTTAAACCACTCCTGCGCGCCGAATGGCACCTCCACCATTTGGTCGACCTGCAGCGGCACCATATCCCGTCGCTCTCCCTCAGCCTCTTCCCGCACCCGCTCGACCTCCCACTTTGCCCCCATCACCACATTATTCCACCTTTCATTCAGCAGCCTCTCCATGGCCCGCTTCCATGACTCTACCCATTCTCGAACCTCGTTCAGGTTCTGGGGATACCTACGCATTTGGTATTGAGGGAATCGCCATCCTTCCTCCATTCGCCTTTGGACCCACCGCGCATCTCCCGCGCGGTCTGCCCAACCCTCTAGGTTTCCGGGATGAAAATTCGGCGAACTTTTTGCTTTAGAAATGTATTCCTTCTCATAATTCGGGTTTAACAAGCCCTCCAATTTGTCTAGCAGCTGCCGAAGGGTCTCGTAGTATTTTCGTCGAGCTTCGAAATCCCTACCCCAGTATCCGGTTCGGGTCACCACCATTCGAATTCCGCTGTTGTTCGCCAGGAGTTTCTTGAGAAACTCCTGTAATTCTGGTAGCATGATTGTTTTGGCCGCCAGTTCCACCAGCTGGGCGCGCAGTGGGACACTCCCTGCTCCTATCCCGACATCGGGCAGGTCCACATAAAACCAGTTGGTCTCCAGGTTCGGAGCCGTCTTCCCAGACAGTATCGAGAAGGCGGCATCAGCGGCTACACCGAAGAACGTATTCAGGGCTGTCTGCCGCTCATTGACCGATCGATAAGTCAGCTGCCCGACGCGGATATAGTTGAGCGCCACTTGGGTATTTGCGGCCCTCTCCGCAACGAACTGGGCCAGGAAAGCGCCGACGAAGCGATGGATCCCCTCTCCGGTGCCTCCAGCGGTGGAGGAGACAATCCAGGCCTCTACAGGGTTGTCCGGCCCAAGGCCGCGTTGCGCAAGGATGCGATCCAACACATTTTGCAAGGCCATTCGATTCTGGGGGTGACGAATTGTTAACCCCCCAATGGCAGGCGATTGAGCCAATCCCCACCTTAAATCAACATTTGCAACAAATTTTTTTCAAAGAATCAAAATGCATCCAGGCTTGTGGGTAAGAAAAGGGGTTCAGATAAATAGACATTCCTTGCACCTGGGAGGGATTTTGCCCCACATTTTGATTTAGGATATCACGAAAAAGAAACCCTGTAGTTCCAATATTTGTATCTAATGCGATGGAATAAGAGGAAGGATCTATCGCGCGTGGGTGTTGGCTTCGGATCTCTTCGCTGACATCAATTTGGATTTCAGCATCGACGCCCAACACGCTGCGCTGGCCGAGCAGCTTGATGCCGCTGCCGCCACAAACGATCAGGATTCTCGTCGGGATTCTCACCGTCATCTCGTGCCTCCTTTGGCATAACCGCTCGAGGGACCGGGACGACCCGCTGCACCGAGGGCGGATCCAGATCGTCCCTGTATTCGGAGTCTGTCTTCGCCGGAGAATTTTTTGATAAAGTATACACCATCCTTGCTTTCAGGGCAAGTGGGGCATCCGCATCGGGTGTGTCCCAAGATCGCAGGACAACCGCGAGCAGTTGTCCTGCAAGGCGGCCAGGCCCGACAAAATCGGGACCCACCCCTCTCCAGGTTCAGGCTTGACAAGGCCTCCCGCTTCGAGTAGAATTGCTTCCGCTTTGGAAAATCATTTTCTCCAGAGAGACGTTTTCAAATGCGACGGAAGCGGGAGCGACTGGAGGCGATGCTGGAGGGCCTGCGGGCGTCCGGGCTGCGGTTGACGCCCCAGCGGGTGGCCATCTGCGAGGTGCTGGCGACCAGCCGGAGCCATCCCACCGCTTATGAGATCCACCGCCGGTTGCGCCGGCGGTTCCCCACCATGAGCCTGGCTACGGTTTACAAAACCCTGGACGCCCTGGTTCGCCTGGGCCTGGTCAGCGCCCTGGGCGACGCCGGGGACGGGATGGTGCATTACGATGGGGACACAGAGCCCCACATCAATCTGGTCTGTCTCTCCTGCCATCGGGTGCAGGATCTCGAGGGCGTGGCGGTGCGGGCGCTGCATCGGACGGTGGCCGCCCGCTCCGGCTATGCCCTGAAGGGCGCCCGCCTGGTGTATTACGGCCTGTGCCCGGAGTGCCAGCGCAAAGCACGGACTGCTGCATCCCCGGAGGCGTAAGCGATGGGGCAGAGGATCCGCCGCTGGGTGCTGGAGGAGCGCCGGCTTGAATTCCCCCTGGTCGGAGTGACCCTTGCCGCCCTCCTCGGAGGACTGCTCTCCCGTTTCCTGGCTCCGTCCCTAACGGGAGCTTTCTGGGTCATCGCCTATTTCGCCGGGGGCTTCTACGGCGTGATCGATGGGGCGGCGGCGTTGCGAAGCGGGCGGCTCGACGTCAACCTGCTGATGCTTCTTTCCGCCCTGGGGGCGGCCTTCATCGGCCACGCCGAGGAGGGAGCCACACTGCTTTTCCTCTTCTCCCTCTCCAACGCCCTGCAGACCATGGCCCTGGAGCGGACCCGCCAGGCCATCCGCAAGTTGCTGGACCTGCGCCCGGCGATGGCCCGCCGCCTGCGGGAAGGGCGGGAGGAGCAGATCCCCGTGGAGGAGATCCGGGTCGGGGACCGCCTGCTGGTCCGACCCGGGGAGCGGATCCCGGCGGATGGGCAGGTGGTGGCCGGGTTCTCCGCCATCGATGAATCCATGCTCACCGGGGAGTCCATCCCGGTCCCCAAAGGGCCCGGAGACCCGGTCTTCGGGGGCACGCTGAACGGCTATGGGGCCCTGGAGATCGAGGTGACATGCCCGGCTTCGGACAAGATGCTCACACGCATCATCCGGCTGGTGGAGGAGGCCCAGGCCCAGCGGGCTCGCACCCAGCAGGCCATCGATCGGTTCGAGCAACGCTACGCCTGGGCGGTGCTGGGCGGGGCGGCCCTCACCCTTCTCCTCTCCGGGCTGTTCGGGGAGCCCTTCGATCGATCCTTCTATCGCGCGATGACCCTGCTGGTGGTGGCCTCGCCTTGCGCGCTGGTGATCAGCACGCCGGCGGCTTTCCTCTCGGCCATCGCCGCCGGGGCCCGCCGGGGGCTGCTGTTCAAGGGCGGGATGGCCCTGGAGGCCCTGGCCCGCGTGCGGGTGGTGGCGATGGATAAAACCGGGACGCTGACGGAGAACCGGGTGGCCGTGCAGGCCATCCACGCCCTGGACGGAACGGGGCCGGACCAGGTGCTGGGGTTAGCGGCGGCGGTGGAGGCCCGCTCGGAGCATCCCATCGCCCGGGCGATTCTCGAGGAGGCCCGCGCCCGGGGCCTCTCCCTGCCTGAGATCCGGGAGGTGGAAGCCCGCCCGGGCCTGGGCGTGATCGGACGGCGGAATGGGGATCGAATCTGGGCGGGCTCCCCGCGCCTGTTCCAGCAGGAGGGCATCGCGCTGCCCCCGGAGGTCCACGCGCACCTGAAGGCGGCGGAGCAAGCTGGGCGCACCGCCCTGTTGGTCTACGATGGACGCTGGCGGGGGGTGATCGAGGTCGCGGATCGCGTGCGTCCGGAGGCGGCCGAGGCGGTGCGGGCGCTGCGACGGCTGGGGGTCGAAGTGGCGATGCTGACCGGGGATCATCCCGCTGTCGCTCGGGCCGTGGCCGGGGCGGTGGGCATCTCCCGCTTCGAGGCAGGGCTCCTGCCGGAGGAGAAGCTGGAGCGGATCCGGGCCCTGGCCCGCGAGATCGGGCCGGTGGCGATGGTGGGCGATGGGGTCAACGATGCGCCCGCGCTGGCCGCAGCCTCCGTCGGGATCGCTATGGGGCGGATGGGCAGCGACGTGGCCATCGAGTCCGCCGATGTGGTCCTGTTGCAGGACGACCTGCGGCGCGTGGCGGAGGCCATCGCGCTGGCCCGCGCCGCTATGCGGACGGTGTGGCAGAACCTGGCCTTCGCCAGCGGGGTGATCGCCCTCCTGGTCCTGCTCACCTTCGGCGTGGGGCTCCCCTTGACCCTGGCCGTGGTGGGGCATGAAGGGAGCACGCTGCTGGTGGTCCTCAACGGGCTGCGGTTGCTGCGCTGGAAGGGGAAGCCGGCTACGGACAGCGCCAGTCCTGCCGCAGGGAACCTTCCCCCGGCGTCCAGCGGAGGATCCGCCATCCGCCTTCCCGGGCAGCCAGCCGATCGATCTCACCCGGGTAGGTGACGATCCGCTCCGCCCTCGCCGTCCGCCCCGGGGGACAGTTAAGCGTGGCCACATGGGTCCATGTCTCTTCGGTCCGCACCTCCAGAAGGTCGGGTCCAGGGCGGGCGGAGACGGCGCATGCGCCGATCTCCCATCGGACATCCGTGAGGGTGGCCCCGCTGGCCTGGGTGGCCTGTCGCAGGCGATCGGCTTGACGCCGAGCCTCGGGAGCGGCGTCTCCCCAGGCGGCGTTCAGCTGCTCCAGCGTCCCGCGGCCCAGCAGATCATCCTCCTGGGCACGGTTGGCCCGCTCGGAGGCGAAGGGGGGCGACGGCGATGGGGAAGGGGGATGGCCAGTCGCCCCTGAATCCGGAGCCCGACGATGAGCGCGCCGCGGTTCCGTGAGGTGGCCAATCCGGGAATATAATGAGACTGGAGAAACCCAAAGGAAGGCTTCCGACGATGATGCGCTTCGATCATTTCACGGAACGGGCTCAGGATGCGGCCGCGCGGGCTTATGAGATCCTGCAGCGCTACGGCCACAACCAGGTGGACACGGAGCATCTTCTCCTGGCCCTGCTGGAGCAGCCCGACGGCGTGGTCCCTCAGCTCCTCCAGCGCATGGGGATCAGCGTGGACTGGATGCGGGGGCGGCTGGACGAGGTGCTTCGGGCCAGCCCGCGGGCCTCGATCTACGGTTTCGGGGGGACCGGTCAGGTGTTCATCACGCCCCGTGTGAAGCGCATCCTGGATCTGGCCAACGAGGAGGCGCGCCGCCTGGGCGATGACTATATCTCCACGGAGCATCTGTTCCTGGCCATCGCCACCGAGCGGAACACCCCGGCGGCTCGCATCCTGATGGATGCCGGGGTGACGCGGGATCGGATCTACGAGGCCATCAAGGATCTGCGGGGCGGGGCTCGGGTGACGGACCCGGGGGCGGAGGGCCGTTATCGGATGCTGGAGCGCTACGGCCGGGATCTCACCCGGCTGGCCCGCCAGGGGAAGCTGGACCCGGTGATCAACCGGGAGGCGGAGATCCTGCGGGTAATCCAGGTGCTGTGCCGGCGGACCAAGAACAACCCGGTGCTGATCGGCGAGGCGGGGGTCGGGAAGACGGCGATCGTGGAGGGACTGGCCCAGCGCATCGTGACCAACGACGTCCCGGAGCTGCTGATGGGCAAGCGCATCGTGCAGCTGGACCTGGCGGCCATGGTGGCCGGGGCGCGGTTCCGGGGCGAGTTCGAGGAGCGCCTGAAAGCGGTCATCGAAGAGGTGCAACGGGCCGAGGGGGAGGTCATCCTCTTCATCGATGAGATCCACACGGTGGTGGGCGCGGGGGCGGCCTCGGGAGCCCTGGACGCGGCCTCCATGCTGAAGCCCGCCCTGGCCCGGGGGGAGCTGCGTTGCATCGGCGCCACCACCCTGGACGAATATCGCAAATACATTGAGAAGGATCCCGCTCTGGAGCGGCGCTTCGCTCCCATCTTCGTGGAGGAGCCCTCGGTGGAGTCGGCCATCCAGATGCTCCAGGGCCTGCGGGAGCGCTACGAGGCCCACCATCAGGTCCGCATCAGCGACGCCGCCATCGTCGCCGCTGTCCGCCTCTCCCATCGCTACATCCCGGATCGTCGGCTTCCAGACAAGGCCATCGATCTGATCGACGAGGCGGCGGCCCGGTTGCGGGTGGCGTTGAACACCCTGCCGCCCGAGCTCAAGGCCATGAAGGGGGAGATCGAGCGGCTGTTGCAGGAGGAGGAGCAGGCCGGGCTGAACCGGGATTACGAGCGGGCGGCCCAGATCCGCATGCGGCGTCTCCGGCTGCAGAAGGAGTTCGAGGCCCGGCGGGCCCAGTGGCAGCGGGAGCGCAACCTGGACGAGGTGGTCTCCGAGGCGGACGTAGCCCAGGTGGTGGCGGCGTGGACCGGCATCCCGGTGGCCCAGGTGATGGAGACGGAGGCGGAGAAGCTCCTTCATATGGAGGAGCGGCTTCGGGAGCGGGTGGTGGGGCAGGATGAGGCCATCGCGGTGGTGGCGGATGCCATCCGGCGGGCCCGGGCCGGCCTGAAGGACCCCCGGCGGCCCATCGGCTCCTTCCTGTTCCTGGGGCCTACCGGGGTGGGGAAGACGGAGCTGGCGAAGGCGCTGGCGGAGTATCTCTTCGGCGACGAGGACGCGTTGGTCCGGCTGGACATGAGCGAATACCGGGAATACCACACCGTCTCCCGCCTCTTCGGCGCGCCGCCCGGGTATGTGGGCTATGAGGAGGGCGGGCAGCTGACGGAGGCGGTGCGCCGCCGGCCTTACCGGGTGATCCTGTTCGATGAGATCGAGAAGGCCCATCCCGATGTCTGGAACGCGTTGCTCCAGATCCTGGACGACGGCCGCCTGACGGACGGCCAGGGCCACACGGTGGATTTCCGCAACACGATCATCATCATGACCTCCAACGTGGGCACCGAGCATCTCCGCCGCAGCGGGACGATGGGCTTCCTCCCGGCGACCTCGGAGCGGGAGCGCATGGAGGAGCGGCAGCGGATCGAGCGGGCGCTCCGGGAGACCTTCCGGCCGGAGTTCCTGAACCGGATCGATGAGATTGTGATCTTCAACCGGCTGACGATGGAGCACGTGATGCAGATCGTGGACATCCAGATGCGCCAGATCCAGGCGCGTCTGGCCGAGCACGGGCTGCAGGTGATCCTCACCGAGGCCGCGCGCCGCTGGCTGGCCGAGGAGGGCTACGATCCGTCCTTCGGTGCCCGTCCCCTGAAGCGGGTCCTCCAGAAACAGGTGGAGAGCCCCCTGGCGGTCCGCCTGCTCCGGGGGGAGTTCCGGGCCGGCGATGTGATCGTGGTCGATGTGGGCGAGCAGGGGTTGATCTTCCAGCGGCAGACCGCGGAGGCGATCCCTCTGATGGAGCGGGTGCCGCACGCGTGAGGGGAAGCAGGATGCCGTTCCTGATCGATGGGCACAACCTGATCGGGGCGCTGCCGGATTTAGATCTCGACGATCCGGATGATGAGGCGCGCCTGGTGGAGCGGTTGCAGCGGCTGGCCTGGCGGACGGGGCGGCGGATCACGGTGGTGTTCGATCGAGGGGCTCCGGGCGGGATGGCCACGTCTTTCTCCCGGGGTGGGGTGACGGTGCGTTTCGCCCCTGCGGGCGTGAGCGCGGACGAGCTGATGATCCGGCAGATCCGGGCGGAGCGGAACCCTCGCGGGCTGATCGTGGTCTCCTCGGATCGGGCGGTGCAGGAGGCGGCCCGGCGACAGGGCGCTTCCGCGTGGTCCGCGGCCCAATTCCGGGCTTATATGGAGCGGGAGCTGGGTGAGGGGAAGAGGGCGACGGAGGAAGCGGAGGAGAAGCCGGGGGTGAACGAGGCGGAGCTGGAGCAATGGTTGCGGCTGTTTCAAGGGAAGGGAGGTGTCCGCGAATAGGAGCGTGGTGGGTTGCCCTGCGGATCCGGGGGCAAAGGATTCCTGCAACGGGGGAGGTGTCCATGTTCGAGGACATCCGTCAACAGCTGTCCGAGGTCCCGGAGGGGGAGGTCATCGAGGAGAGCGTGGAGGAGCGTCCTGTCTTCCCCGGCCTGGCGTTCCTGCGCACGCTGACTCCCTCCCAGCGCCTGATCCTGTTCGGGATGCTGCTCCTGGACCTGTTCCTGCTGGGGTTCCTGCTCCTCCTCATCGCTGGCGTGCTTCGTCTGGGATAGAGCCCGCGGAGAGCGCGTCCGGGTCTGGCCCGTTTTGCCAGAGGATCGATCCGTCTGTTACAATGTAAATATCCAGAGCGCCTGGGTTCGATCCGGGAGCCCCTGTGTCGGTGGAGGGAGTGCTGCGATGGCCGAGATGGTGAAGCTGCTGATGGCCTGGGACATCAAACCCGGCCACGAACAGGAGTATTTTGAGTTCATCGTCCGGGAGTTCGCGCCGGGGATGATACGCCTGGGGATGGAGCCGACGGACGCCTGGTATACGATGTATGGGGAGGGCCCCCAGATCCTCACCGGCGCCATCGCCCAGGACATGGAAACCCTGCAGCGCATCCTCGCCAGCCCGGAGTGGCAGGAACTCAAGAAAAAGCTCTTCCGCCACGTCCGGAACTATAAAGAGAAGATCGTCAAGGCCACCGGCCGCTTCCAGGTCATCTGAACGCCCGGATCCTGTCCTCTTTCTCGTAATCCATCGATCCCTTGCCTATGGTTCGGGGGATCCGTTTCATGTATGGGTCAGACCCATCATTGTCTCTGAAAGCAGGAGAACGGGTGTGGTTAAAATAAGAGTTCTTTACGATGAAATAGGAAACACTCTGACGGTTTGGTTCGATGATCCCGCGAAGGAGTATGTTTGTGAAGAGACCGGGGATGAAGTGATTCTGATGAAGGATCGCTCCGGGAGGGTCATCGGATTCGAGAAGCTAAACTTCTCGTCTTCTGTCTCGCAGGAGCGGTCTTTGCAGATTGCTTTTGAAACCGTGCGCGGATAAAGTCGGATTCTCCGAAAGGCGGTGAAGGGGAGGAGTAGGCGCGGGCGGCGACGTCAGCGAGGGGGGTCGGGTGCGAGCCCCTGTCGTCCGCGGCGCTGAAGGTCGCCCCGGAGCCGGTCGGGTGAACGCCGGGATCTTCGGCCTGAGCCTGACCCGGGCGCTGCCCGTTACCGCAGCCTGAGGGCAGGGGGATAAGCTCCACCCCCTGAAGCAAGGTGGTACCGCGGGAGGTCCGCCCCCTCTCGTCCTTGTGACGGGAGGGGGCGTTTTTCATTGAGCGCGTGGAGGAGGTGACGGATGGCGACGGAGATGATCGCGCTTCCGAAGACTTTCAACCCCCAGGAGATCGAGGAGCCCATCTACCAGTGGTGGGAGCAGCGGGGCTTCTTCACGCCGCGCATCGACCCCGCCCGGCGCCCCTTCGTGATCTCCATGCCGCCCCCTAACGTCACCGGGGAGCTGCACATGGGCCACGCCATGTTCGTGACCCTGGAGGACCTGATGATCCGTTACCACCGGATGAAGGGCGAGCCCACCCTCTGGGTGCCGGGGACGGATCACGCGGGCATCGCCACCCAGGTGATGGTGGAGCGGGAGATCGCGAAGGAGGGGCTCACCCGCCATCAGATGGGGCGGGAGCGCTTCCTCGAGCGGGTGTGGGCCTGGAAGGAGAAATACGGAGGCACCATCACCCGCCAGCTGCGCCGGCTCGGGGCCTCCTGCGACTGGACCCGGGAGCGGTTCACGATGGATCCGGTCTACTCCCGCGCCGTGCGCGAGGCTTTCGTCCGCCTCTACGAGCGAGGCCTGATCTACCGGGGGGAATACCTGATCAACTGGTGCCCCCGCTGTGAGACCGCTCTCTCCGACCTCGAAGTGGAGCGCGAGGAGGAAGAGGAAGGCCTCCTTTACTACATCCGTTATCCTCTGATCGGGGAAGGCTGGGAAGGGCCGGCTGCCCCGTGGGGGAGCGGCCGCTGGGCCGAGGGCGCCCGGGACTTCATCACGGTGGCGACCACCCGGCCGGAGACCCTCCTCGGGGACACCGCCGTGGCCGTGCATCCGGAGGACACCCGCTACGCCCATCAGGTGGGGCGGATCGCCGTGTTGCCGGCCCTGGGCCGCCGCATCCCCATCCTCGCCGATCCCGCCGTGGACCGGGACTTCGGGACCGGCGCGGTGAAGGTGACGCCGGGTCATGACCCGACGGACTATGAGATCGGGGAGCGGCACGGCCTGCCCCGCGTCAACGTGATGAACCCGGATGCCACCATCAACGAGAACGGCGGCCCCTACGCCGGGATGGACCGCTTCCGGGCGCGGGAGGCCATCGTGGCGGATCTACAAAAGGAGGGGCTGCTGGAGAAAATCGAGCCCCACCGCTACGCCCCCGGCCGCTGCCAGCGCTGCGGCACCATCGTGGAGCCCATGCTCTCCCTCCAGTGGTTCGTGAATGTGAAGCCCCTGGCCGAGGAGGCCATCCGGGTGGTGAAGGAGGGCTGCATCCGCATCCTCCCCGAACGCTTCGAGAGGGATTACTTCCGCTGGCTGGAGAACATCCGCCCGTGGTGCATCAGCCGCCAGCTGTGGTGGGGCCACCGCATCCCGGCCTGGTATTGCGACGACTGCGGACACATCACCGTGGCCCGGGAGGATCCCACCGCCTGCGCCCGCTGCGGAAGCGCGCGCATCCATCAGGATGAGGACGTCCTGGACACCTGGTTCTCCTCCGCTCTCTGGCCCTTTGCCACCCTGGGCTGGCCGGACGACACGGAGGATCTGCGATACTTTTACCCCACCACGGTGATGGAGACCGGCTACGACATCCTGTTCTTCTGGGTGGCCCGCATGGTGATGATGGGCCTGGCCATGACCGGGGAGGTGCCCTTCCACATCGTTTACCTCCACGGCCTGGTGCGGGATGAGAAGGGTGAGAAGATGAGCAAGACGAAGGGCAACGTCATCGATCCCCTGGTGGTCATCCGGGATTACGGGGCGGACGCGTTGCGGTTCACCCTGGCCACCGGCTCCACGCCAGGCAACGATATGCGCCTCTCCCTCCAGCGCGTGGAGGGGAACCGCAACTTCGCCAACAAGCTCTGGAACGCGGCCCGCTTCGTGCTGGGAGCGCTCTCCGGGCCCCTGCGCCGCCCGTCCTGGGACGATCCCACGCTCACCCTCCCGGATCGCTGGATCCTCTCCCGCTACCATCGCACGGTGGCGGCGGTCACCCAGGCCCTGGACGCCTTCGACTTCGGGGAGGCCGGACGGCGGATCTATGAGTTCACATGGGATGAGTTCTGCGACTGGTATATTGAGATCGCGAAGGAGCCTCTCTACCGGGGATCAGAGGACGACGCGGCCCGGACCCGTGGGATCCTGGTTTACGTGCTGGATGGAATCTTGCGGTTGCTGCATCCCTTCATGCCCTTCATCACAGAGGCGCTGTGGGGCTATCTCAAGCGGGCGGGAGCGGTGGACGGCGCGGAAGCCCTGATCGTGGCCGCATGGCCCATCCCCGGCCCGGTGGATGAGCGGGCGGAGGCTGAGATGCAGGCCCTCATCGAGACCGTCCGGGCGATCCGGAACGCCCGGGAGGCGCATCGGGTGCCCTCGGAGCGTCGCATCCCGGCCTGGATCGCCGCAAAGGAGGCGCTGCCGGTCCTGGAGGGCCATCGGCATCTCCTGGCCACGCTGGCCCGCGTGGATCCGGACCGGCTGGTCCTGGCAGCGGAGTTCCCGGAACCGCCGCCCGAGGCGGTGATCTACCCGGCGGGCTCCATTCAGATTTACCTGCCGGTGGCCGGGCTGGTGGATCGGGCGGCGGAGCGGGCCCGGCTGGAGCGAGAGCTGGAGGACCTGGAGGCCCGGATCGCGAAGACGGAAGCCCTGCTCGCCTCCGAATTCTCCGTCCGGGCGCCGGCTGCTGTGGTGGAGAAAGAGCGCCGCAAGCTGGAGGAGCTCAAGGCGCGGCGGGAGCAGCTGCGGGCGGAGTGGGAACGCCTGGGGGAGTGAAAAAATCGGGGGGCGGAAAGGAACTTCCGCCCCCCGGGCGCCTCGGGCCTTCAACGGGCCACCTGCACCTTGATCGTCCGCGGCCGCACGGTCTCCGCCTTCGGGACCACCAGGTGCAGGACGCCGTGCTCCAGACGGGCGTCGATGTGCTCGGCGTCGATGGGATCGCCGAACTCAATGGTCCGGGCGAAGCGCCCACCGGTCCAGTCCCGGCGCAGGACGGCTACGTTCTTCTCGTTCTCGATCTCCGGCAGGGCCACCTCGCCCCGGATGGTCAGGGAGGAGCCCAGCGCCTGCACCTCCAGGGAATCCGGCCGCACGCCCGGCAGCAGGATGGCCACGTGATAGCGATCCGGCAGCTCATAGATGTTCACCGGCGCCGCCACGCCCAGCGTGGTGAACCCGTCGAAGGGCCGCACGAAGGCCTGGTCGAACAGCCGGTCGATGGCCTCACGCAGGGTCATGAACGCCGCATCGAAGGGATCCCGCAGCATCAGCTCGCGCGCCATAGGCCTCACCTCCTTTCGTGATCGAGTTTCGCTGCACCCCTGTGGGAGTTTCCAGCCCTCATCGTAGGCGGGAGGCCTTAGAGGAGCGTTAGCGCGGGATCAACGTTGCGCAAGCGGTGAGTTAACGTTTCGTTAGAGCGGGGGCCGCTCCAGGGCCCCCGCCCCGAAGCCTCAGAGGAGGATCCAGTCCAACCCCAGCTCCGCCAGCTTCTCCCGGGTAGGCATCCCGGTCTGGGGGTCCCAGCCGGCCCGCTCGTAGTAGCGGATGAGGGCGGCCTCCCACTCCGCGGCGTCCACGCACAGGCCCTCGCTCTTCCCCCCTTTCAGGGGCTCGAACAGCCGTTTGGGTAGGGTATCCCGATCCCGACCGGCGCCTTCCCGGGCGTTGAAAGCCCGCATCATGTTCAGCCGCCGTTCCCCGACGCGCATCAGCTCCTCCAGGGTGACCTCCCATCCGGTGACCGCGCGCATGAGCGCCACCAGCTCCTCCGGCCCGTAGAGCTGCCAGGAGGGCCCGAAAACGAACTGGCAGAGGTCCGCGGTGTCCAGGAAGCTGTAGAACTTCTGGGTCTCATAGGCGAAGCGGATCTTCTCCTTGTTGAGGGCGCGAGGGGGTTGTGGATCGGTCAGGCCGAGGGCGGCCAGCCGGTCCAGGAACAGGCGGGGGGACTTCGGCATATAGAGGGTATCGTGCTCGCTGGACTGGTGATCCGCGCCGAAGGGATTGACGGCGTAGATCAGGGCCAGGGAGCGCTTGAGCTGGGGCATGTGAGCGGGGAGCTCCTGGCCCTTGACCGCCACCACACAGTCCTCCGCGCCGCGCCCGAGGCGCTGGGCGGCCCGGGCGGAGCCCTCCGCCAGCAGGTCCCCGATCCCCTCCCGGCGCACGATCATCTCCAGCAGGCGGATCATCGCCTCCGCGTCCCCGAAACGCAGGGGGAAGCCCACCTCCGCTTCGGAGAGGATCCCCCGCTCGAAGCACTCCATGGCGAAGGCGATGGTCGCCCCGCATGAGATGGTGTCGACCCCATACTGGGCGCAGATCTGGTGCGCCAGGGCGATGGCCTCCAGATCGCTCACCCCGCAGTAGGAGCCGAAGGTGGAGAGGGTCTCGTATTCCGGCCCGCCGTAGCGGGGCTCCACCTTGCGGCCGTTCCACTCCGTCTCCACCACCCGCTTGCAGCGGACGATGCAGGCGTAGCAGGTGTCGCGCTCCTTGAGGATGGTCTCAGCCATCCGCTCGCCGGTGATGCGGTCGGCTTCTTCGAAGAAGCCGCTGGTGTAGTTGCGGGTGGGCTGGCCGCCCGCCGCGTTCTGGTAGGCCAGGATGTTGGCGGTGCCGTAGACGCCCAGGTTCTTCACGGCCGGGTTGGCCTCGTAGGCGGCCGGCCCCTGCCGGTTCAGGCGCTGAAGGGCCTCCGGATCATAGACGGGCGGGCGCCAGCGGCCCCGGACGGCGATGGCTTTGAGGTTCTTGGAGGCCATCACCGCGCCCAGCCCGGTGCGGCCGTGGGCGCGGCTGGCCATGTTGATGATGGCGGCGAAGCGGACGAGGCGTTCGCCGGCCGGTCCGATCTGGGCGATCTCGATCTGATCGTCCCCCAGCTCCTCGTAAAGGATATCCTCCACCTCGCCGGTGGTGCGCCCCCAGAGGTGGGAGGCATCCCGCAGCTCCGCCTCGCCGTCGTGGATCCAGAGGTAAACGGGCCTGGGCGCCCGTCCGTAGAGGACGATGCCGTCGAAGCGGGCGAACTTGAGCTCAGCGGGCCAGAAGCCGCCGGCCTGGGAGTCGCCGATCAGGCCGGTGAGGGGGGATTTGGCGTTGGCCGTGGCCCGGCTCTGGCCGGAGATCGGGACGCCGGTGGTGGCGCTGAGGAAGAAGGTGAGGGTGTTGCGGGGGTCGAAGGGGTCGATGCCGGGCGGCGTGTGCTTCAGCACGTAATACAGCCCCATCGCGCTGCCGCCCCAGTAGGTCCGATAGAACGCCTCATCGGGCTCCTCCACCCAGAGGCGCCCTTCCGTGAGATCCACATGGAGGATGCGTCCGGCATATCCGAACATCCGGCCCCTCCCGGAACAGGATGATGGAACATCACTATTTTAGCCGGAGGGAACAGGATTCGAAGGGATATCCCCGCATGGGAGGACACGCGCTCTCCGGGAGGGATCGGGCAGGGTGAGGAAGTCCTCGGCCAGGCGCTGGAACCGAGCGGGGTGCTCCAGCATGGGGAAATTCTCCCCCTCCTTACAGGAGCATCCAGCGCGCTGAGGGATCTAAAGGCTCATTCAAGACGGGAAGGCGGGCGGCGCACCCGAATCTTCCTTTCGTCCGCAATGACCAGGCAGCCCTTCAGGTCTTCAAAGGAATACCGGGCTGTGATGCGGGATAGGATTTCCTGAACCGCATTTCGACCTCTGGAACGGATTCGTAGCACCAGGATGCCGGGATGTGAGCCAGGCGGAAATCGGCGGAGGTCGGCGAATCCAAGGTCCAGAGCGATGAAAAAGCGCTCTTCTTCGCAGACCCGCCTCCAGACGGCTTCATCAGAAGCACCTTATAACCCTTCTTCATGAACTCGATCTGCTGGATAACCGAGTTCTCTCAAAAAGCGAAGATGAGATATTCCCAAATTTTCATCAAGTTTTAGTTTCATGGTTCATTTAGTCACAAAGGAAGTATTTCTTCCTCGCGAACTAATTCGGAGGCGTAAGCGATGGCTGCTTTCACATCTTCGAGCGTTAAGGGCGGGTATTCCCGGATGATTTCCTCCGGGGACAATCCTTCCGCAAGATTGTCCAGGATCACGGAGATCATGATCCGGGTTCCCCGGATGGTAGGCTTGCCGTGACAGATCTGCGGATCGATGGCGATGCGTTCCCGCCATTCCGTCATTGGGGCCCCTCCGGTCCGGCAAGATCACAGATATTTTAAATCGGGTTGCGGCCCCTGGGTGATCCCCTTCCGGCGGAGGGAAAGTGTGGAGTGGGGAGGAGGGATCGCAAGTCTTTACCGGAACCGGCGGCGCCATTCTTCTTTGAGGGCGATCTGGGAGGGATCGGGCAGGGTGAGGAAGTCCTCGGCCAGGCGCTGGAACCGAGCAGGATGCTCCAGCATGGGGAAATGCTCCCCCTCCTCCAGGATCATCAGGCGCGCCGAGGGATCCAGGGCCCCGTTCAGGAAGAGGGGCGGCGGGATCAGCGGGTCCCGCCCGCCGTAAAGGAGCAGCAGCGGCCGGTCGATCCGCTGGAGCCACTCGATCAGCTCCTCCCGCCGGCGGATGGCCTCCTCCAGCCCCCACTCGACGGCCTGGGGATCTGCCCGGCCGTGATCCGGATGCACTTCGGCGTGGACCTGGGCGAGGCGTCCCAGCCGCTCCGCCAGCCACGTCCGCGCGTTTGGTGCGGGAAGACCCCGGGGCGGATCCAGGGAGATCGGATAGCCGACTATGAGGATCCGGTCCACGCGGTCGGGGTCCATCAGCGCCAGCCGGACGGCCACCATGGCCCCCAGGGTGTGGCCGATGAAGTGGGCCCGGGGGATGCCCATGACCTCCATCCATCCTCGGACGATCTTGGTCTGCTGCTCCAGACGATAGGCAGTCTCCGCTTCCCGGCGAGGCTTGGCCGAATCCCCGAAGCCCAGCAGGTCTAAGGCGTAGGTTCGGAAGCGATGGGAGAGCGTCCGCATGGTGGGCAGCCAGTAGCGCCATGAGCCGACCCACCCATGGAGGAAGATCACGGGCTCCCCACGGCCCAGGGCTTCGTAATGGATCAGGCGCTCTCCTACCGTCGCGATGCTCACGGCCCGCTCCGTCGACTGCAGGATCCCTCAACGAGGGGTTGGCGTCCGGCGATCCAGGATGGCCCGGACCTGCTGGATCAGCTCGTCGGGCGCGAAGGGCTTGAGGATATAGGCGTCGGCCCCTGCCTCCATCCCCTGGCGGATCTCCGCCTCCTGGCCCTTGGCGGAGAGAAAGACCACGGGGATGCTCCGCGTCTCCTCTTGAGATTTCAGGAGGCGGCATGCTTCGTAGCCGGTCATCTTCGGCATGCGGACATCCAGGATGATGAGGTCCGGACGATGCTGACGCGCCAGCTCCACCGCCTCCTCGCCGTTCGTCGCCGATAGCACCTGGAAGCCCCCGAACTCCAGGGTGAAGATGATGAGCTCCCGGATATCCCGCTCATCTTCCGCGATCAGGATCCTGGCCATCGTCGCATTCCCCTCCGGGTCTCGGGCTTTATTCGCTTTCCGGCTGGGCCGCCAGCAGCCGCCGGATGGCGGCGACGAACTCCTCCAGCGAGAAGGGTTTGAGGAAGAAATCCGCCGCCCCCATGGCCAGCGCCTGCCGGCGCTTGCCCATGGGATCCGTGGCGCTGGCGGTCATGATCACCACCGGGATGTCCGCGGTCTTCGGGTTGGCCTTCAGGCGGGCCAGGGCGTCCAGCCCGCTCAGCCCCGCAGGCTTGAGATCGAGCAGCACGAGATCCGGGTGATGATCCTCGATCCAGGCCAGGGCCTCCTGGGCGTTCCCGAAGGCGATCACCTCGAACCCATGGCCCCGCAGGGTGTCCTGAAGCAACGCCCGGGTTCCCGCATCGTCGTCCACGATGACGATGCGGGCGTGGCGCCGCGCATACTGGGCGACGACCTCCAGCAGCCGGTCCGCGTCCACCGGCTTGCCCAGCACGTCCACGGCCCCCAGGCGAACCCCCCGCTGGCGGTCGGCCAGGACGGAGACGATGATCACCGGGATCTCCGCAGTGGCCGGATCCGCCTTCAGGCGCTCCAGCACGGTGAAGCCATCCACGTCCGGCAGGTAGATGTCCAGGGTGATCAGCTGAGGGCGCTCCTCCCGGGCCAGGCGGAGGGCGTCCTCGCCCCGGTAGGCGACCAGGGTGCGGTAGCCGGCCCGCTCCAGGTGCTGCACCAGCAGATCGGCGATGTGCCGGTCGTCCTCCACGATGAGGATGGGGGCGGTTCCATCGGTTTGGGCCTGGGGAGCAGGTCGGGCGCCCGGCTCCGGCTCCGGCAGGGACACGGCCGGCCGGGCGATGGGCAACGTGAAGTAGAAGGTGGAGCCTTTGCCCACCTCGCTCTCCACGCCGATCTGCCCACCGTGCAGCTCGACCAGCGCCTTCACGATGGAGAGGCCCAGGCCGGTCCCCGGCGTCTCCTGGACGCGGGGGTCGTCCACCCGATAGAAGCGCTCGAAGATGCGGGGGAGGGCTTCCGGCGGGATCCCGATGCCGGTGTCCTGGACCTCCACCCGGACCATCTCCCCCTGGGGCCGGGCGCGGATCCGGATCCACCCTCCCTCCGGTGTGTATTTGTGGGCGTTGCTGACCAGGTTCATCAGGATCTGGATCAGGCGGTCCTTGTCGGCCATCACGGGCGGGAGGGCGTCCGGAAGGTCGACCTCCAGCTGCTGGCGCTTCTCATCCAGGCGAGCTTTGAGGGAGAGGATCACGGCCTCCACGGCGGCCTCCAGGGGGACCGGCCGGAGGTCCAGCTGGAGACGCCCGCTCTCGATGCGGGAGATGTCCAGCAGATCGTCGACCAGCATCTTCAGACGATCGGCGTTGGCGCGGACGATCTGGAGGAAGCGCCGCTGCATCTCGGAGAGGGGGCCTGCGGACCCCATCAGCAGCAGATCCACGTAGCCCTTGATGGAGGTCATGGGAGTGCGCAGCTCATGGGAGACGGTGGAGATGAACTCGGCTTTGGCGCGGTCGGCCTCCACCTCAGCCGTGATGTCCCGGAAGACCGATACGATGCCCAGGAACTCGGTGCCCATCATCACCGGGGCGGCGTGGACGGTGATGAAGCGGCCCTCCGGCTCCAGCTCGTGGCGCATGAAGAGGGTGGGGGGCTGGCCATGGGGAGCGGAGAGCCAGCGCCGGAGGGAGGCCATCCATTCCTGCCAGGCCGGGCCGTAGAGGCCGGTGAAGTGGCGGATGGGACGGCCGAGGACCTCCTCCCGGCGCAGGCCCAGGATGCGCTCGGCGGCCGCGTTCATCATGATCACCTCTCCCCGGGCGTCGGCCACCATCACGCCCTCGGCGATGGACTCCAGGATCGCCTGGCGCTTGGAGGCCTCCTCCTGAGCGGCCCGCAGGGTGTTGCCCAGCTGTTCCGCTTGCTGGGTGATCAGGTGATAGAGGGCCGCGTTGTGGATGGCCTGCGCCATCTGAGCTCCCACGGTCTCCAGCAGCTGGATGCGCTCCATGCGGAAGCGGCCGGGCTGAGGATGGGTCAGCACCATGACGCCCAGCACATCGAAGCCCAGGACGAGGGGAATGGCCACGGCGGACTGCGGGCGCAGGTTCTGCCAGGCGGGAGGCAGGCGCTCCGGCGAGACCGCCTCCGGGCATTGCGTCCGCCGCTGGCGGATAGCGTCCTGCACCAGCCCGGGGTCCTCCCGAAGGGACCACGAGGCCCCGAGCAGATGGGCGCTCCCCGGACCGACCCCGGCCCGCACCTGCAGGCGGCCGGACTCCGGATCCAGCAGGATCACGGCGGCGGTCTCCCCTTCCTCGGTGAGCAGGGAAAGGGCCTGTTGGAGCGTCGCCTCCAGCTCCAGGCTGGCCGTGAGGGCTAAGGTGGCCTGATAGAGCAACTCCAGCTGGCGATGGCGGGCGGAGAGGTCCGTTAGGGCTTTCTCCAGCGCCTCGGTGCGCTCGCGGACCAGTTGCTCCAGCTCCTCGCTGAAGCGTCGGGTTTGCTCGTAGAGCCGGGCGTTCTCGAGGGCCACGGCCGCCTGTTCCGCCAGGGTCTGGAGCAGGATCTGCTCCGCCTCGTCGAAGGCCCCTCGGTCCGGGTGGGCCACGGCGATCAGCCCGACCGTCCGTCCGGCGGTGCGCATCGGAAGGAGGAGCAGGGAGCGGATCCCCTCCCCTTCGGTTTCCAGGATCTCCGTCAGATCGCGCAGGTAGAGGGCCCGCCCCGAGCGCCACGCCTGATCGACCCACGCTGGGTCCAGGAGGTCCTCCGGAGAGGGGCCTGTGGGCGCGGCCTCGGATGGAAAGCGGGCCTGGATCTGGGGGGCTCCGGTCGGTCCGGGCACCAGCACGGCGGCCCAGGCCGCCCGGCTCAGCGTCGCCGCGGCCTGAGCGATGGCCTCCAGAAGGGTGCCCGGCTCCAGGCGCGCGGCGATCAGCCGGCTGGCTTCGTTGAGACGGGTGAGCTCCTCGATCCGCGCCGTCAGGCTCTCATACAGACGGGCGTTCTCGATGATGATGCCGGTCTGGCTGGCGAGCAGCTCCAGCATCTCTGCGATCTCGCGGGTCGGCGCCCGCCCGTCCCGGGGCTCGCCCACCGAGATGATCCCTAGGAGGTGCCCACCCGTTCCGTAAATCGGCACGATGAGGAGGTCCTCCGGGTGCCAGCGGGTGGGATCCGGCCGTGGCTCCCGCGTCGGCGTAGCGGTCCAGGTGTCCAGCAGGTCGGTGAGGTTCTCGGGTTGCCGCTCGTAGGGGATGTAGTAACAGTTCCCCAGGCGGAACTCCTCCCGCAGGAGCTGCTGCATGTTGCGCCAGGGCTGGGTGATCCGGCGCATCCGCTCGAAAACGGGGAGGGGGAGCCCGGCCTGGGCCACTCGACGCAGAACGGGTGGCTCCCCTTCGATCAGGCTGATGAGGACGCGCTCGAATCCCAGGGATTCCCGGATGGTGTGGGCGATGGCGTCCAGGGCGTTCTCCAGGGGGCGCTCGGCGCGCAGGGCCTGGCTGACCTCCAGCATCCCGCGCATCAATTCGATGCGCTGGCGGTAGCGCTCGCTCCGCTGGGCTTCTTCCTGCAGGCGCAACGCGTTGCCGATGGCCACCGCGGCCTGGGCGGCCAGGGCCTCCAGGAAGGCGATCTGCTCCTCCCGGAAGCCGTCCACCTGGCGGCTCTGGAGATCCAGGACGCCCACCACCAGGGTGCCATACCAGATGGGGACGGCGACCTCGGACAGGGTGTCCGGCGTCCCCGGGAGGTAGTGGGGATCCTGTCGGACATCCCGCACCAGCAGGACCCGGCCGGTTTGGAAGGCCTGGCCGATCAACCCCTCGCCGGGCCGCTGGCGGTCGAGGCCTCGGGCCTGCAGATGCTCCAGGGTGAGGTGGCGCAGGAGGCGCGGGCGCAGGAGATCATGCTGCGGGTCATGCAGCAGGATCATCCCGTAATCCGCCCCGGTGACCTGCATGGCGGAGTCCAGCACGAGGTTGAGGATGTGATCCAGATCCAGGTTCGCGCTCAGCTCCTGCCCGATGCGGTTGAGGGCCAGCAGCTGCTGGATACGGGCTTCCAGCCGTTCCCGCATTTCTCCATAAAGCCGGGCGTTCTCCACTGCGATGGCCGCATGGTGAGCGATGTCCTGCAGCAGCTCCAGGTCCTCTTCGTCAAAGGCATCCTCTTCCTCGTGCTGCACCGCGATCATGCCGATGACGCGGTCGCCCCGCCGCATGGGCACGCCCATCCAGAGCCGGGCAGGGGACCCAACGGGCTCGATGCCCAGGGCGCGGGCCTGCTCCATCACATCTCCCCGCAGCAGCAAGGGCCGGCCGGTTCGGAGCACATACTCGGTCAGGCCGCGGCCGCCGCGTCGCTTCGGCCGCTCGGTGAGCCGTTCCCCCCGATGCACGTAGAACACGAAGGAGACCTCATCGTTCTCCGGGTCGTAGAGGGCGGCGTAGAAATTCCGCGCGTCCAGGATCCGCCCGAGCTCCTCCCGGATCGTCTCGAACAACGTGTCCAGATCCAGAGTCGCGGCGATGCGCTGCCCGATCTCCATCAGCGTCCGCATGCGGGCGGCGCGGCGCTGGGCCCGCTCGATCAGCTGGAGGTTATGCAGGGTGGTCCCCAGGATCACCCCCATGGCCATCCCCAGCCGCTCGTCCTCCCGCGTGAAGCGGCTTTCCAGGCGGTTGATCAGATGGACCTCGCCGATGGGCTGCTCCCGGGCCATGAGGGGGATGGAGAGGACCGATTGGACCCCGAACCGGGCGATGAGCTCCCGGTAAGGCGGGATCACCCGACGGTCCTCCGGCGCCCGGTTGGAGCGGAAGGGCCGCCCGCTGCGGAACACGCTCTCCGCGAACACAGGATCGCCCACCGGCAGCCGGAAACGCAGGTCCTCCGGCGACCACGGCCCATGGACCCCCGCGGGATGGGGAGCCAGCTCCTGGCGTTTCGGATCGTAGAGCAGCACCACCACCCGCTCGACCCGGAACCAGCGGGCCAGCTCTGCGACGGCCGGGCGGAGGAACTCCTCCAGGGAGCGGGAGATGGCGCTCATGGCGGCGATGCGGAACAGGGTCTCCAGCCCTTCCGCATACTGGCGGGTCGCTTCGTAGAGGCGGACGTTGTGGATGGCGATGGCGGCTTGGGCGCCGATGGCCTCCAGCAAGCGCAGATGGTCCTCGGTGAAAGCGCCCGGCCGATAGGCGCACAGCTCCAGGGTCCCTACCAGCTCCTCACCCGCCTGCAGGGGGATCCCCAGGAAAGCCCGGAAGGGAAGGGCAGCCAGCGGCGCGCGGGGACGGGCTTCGTTGAAGCGCTGGAGATCCTCGATCCGCAGGGGGCGTCGGTGGGCGAACAGCCAACCGGTGAGGCCCTCCTCCGGGCGATGGAGGTCGCTGCCCTGAGCCAGCTGGGCCACGACCTGGGGATCCCCATCCCGGGCTCGGGTGCGCAGGCGCCGCTCTCCAGGCTCCCACAGATGGATCTCCGCCAGGTCGTAGGGGATCACCTGCCGGATCGCGAACAGGATCGCGTCCAGGGTGGATTCCAGATCCAGGGAAGCGCCGAGCAGACGGGCGATCCCCGTCACCAGGGCCAGCTCACGGGATTGGGGGATGAGCGGGGAGGGGATGGGAGCCTCCGGGGCGATCTGCAGAACGATGAAGTGACCGGGATGTCCATCCAGGGAGAGGGGGAGGACGCGGGCATGCACGCGCTGCCCGTTCACGAGGGCGGGTTCCGACGAGCCCCGCAGCCAGCGTTCCAGGACTCCGAGGGGCTGGAGGCGGGCTTCCAGATCCTGTCGGGAGGCCGGCGGAGGATCTCCCATGCGCGCCCGGGCGGCGGCGTTCAGGAACACCCGACCGCTGCCGGCCTCCACCCACAGGACCGGCTCCGCCCAGCGATCCAGGAAAGAGGCCTCCGCGGCGGCCGCTGCGGGGCGAGGGGATCTTCCTCCCAGGAATCTCCGCAAACGCGCCCACCCCATCGCCGCTCCCCTCCGGGATTCGGGCTCAGGCGTCCGGTTAGCCGGGCAGGAGCATCTCCCGGCGCCGGGCCTCCGCGGCGATCTCCGTCAGCTCCCGGATGTCGTGGAAGACCGAGTCGCCGGCCCGCACGATGCCGATGGCCAGAGACATCAGAGGCACACGCCGTTCGTTCCCCTCGGAGTCCGTGAGCACCAGGTAGCCCCGTTCCCGATCCGGGAAGGCATAGTGGGTGCCGACGCCTTCCGCGAAGCGCTGGCGCAGGGCCTGGGCGATGGCCTCCGCCCGGTCCGCCCGGGTGATCACCACGAAGTCGTCCCCGCCGACGTGGCCGATGAAATCCTCCGGGGTCCCCAGCTCATCCACCACCTCCCCGATGAGCATCGCCGTCCAGCGCAGCACCTCGTCGGCGGCCACGAATCCGTAAGCTTCCTTGAAGGCCTCCATGCCGTTGATCCCGATGTAGAGCATCCCCCAGTCCGAGCGGCGCAGGAGCTCCCGCAGCTGGTCCTCGATCAGGCGCCCGCTGGGAAGGCCGGTGACGGGGCTGGTGAGGCTCTCCCGCTCCGCCCGTCGGAGGGCGTTCTGGACCCGCAGGCGCAGCTCCTCGATGTCGAAGGGCTTGGTGATGTAATCGTCGGCGCCCAGCTCCAGCCCGGCGATGCGGTCGCTGCGCTCGTCCCGCTGGGTGAGGAACAGGATGGGGATGTGACGGGTGCGCAGGTGAGTGCGCAGGCGGCGGCACACCTCGTAGCCGTCGATGTCCGGGAGGACGATGTCCAGGAGGATCAAGTGGGGGAGCTGTTGCCGCGTTCTCTCCAGCGCCTCCTGGCCCCGCGCAGCCGTCTGGACCTCGTAGTCCAGGGAGGTGAAGTAGGTCTTCAGCAGGTTGGCGATGTCGGGATCATCTTCCACGATCAGAATCCGCCCTTTGCGCATCGCGTCCTCCCTCACGCGCAGAAGCCTCACGGCTCGATCCCCCGCCGGCCTGCGCCAAGCCCCCTCCGAACCCAAGGGGTGGGAACAGGCGCTTCCGAATTAAAAAACCGAAATGGAGAGGTCCCTGGATGCCGGCCGGGTTAGTTCTATTTTAACCTCAATGGGCCGCTTCCGGGAACCCGCAGGCTTTGGGGGCCCCCCGGAAGCCCTTCGAAAGGGGATGTGGGATCACAGCAGGCCCAGCCCGAGCCCGAGGGCCAGGCAGAGGAGGGCGGCCAGGCCGAAGCGCCAGGAGACCGCCATCCAGGGGGCGTAACGGGCGCGTTGCTCGCGGAGGACATCCGGAAGGGGGCGTTGCTCCCGGAGGGCCTGCCAGGGCGCGGCCATGTTCCCGCCCATCTCCGCCACCGCCGGGAAGGCAGCGATCAGCATGTAGAGCACGCCAACCCAGAACAGCCCGTCGGAGATCCCCCGGAAGGTGAGCGCTCCCTGCGTCCCGCTGAGGAGCGCCGCCAGCCCCATGGCGAGGACGAGCAGGCCGGCGATCTCCAGTCCACCTCGATTGAAACGAGCCATCGGTCCTCCTGGTGCCGTCGCTATGTGGGATCGGAGGTCTCCCCGGCGAGATCCCGCCACGTGGGGATCCCGGCCACCCCTTCGGCCGCCTGGATCGCCCGGACGATGGCCTCGGCCACCACCTCTGCCGCGAAGGCGCCGACGATGCTGACATCGACCTCTTTCTCGCCGGTGGCCAGGGCGAAGAGGGTGTCCCCATCCACCATGGTGTGCGCCGGCCGGATGGCGCGGGCCAGGCCGTTGTGCGCCATCCGGGCGACCTTGTTGGCCTCCTCCTTCGTCAGCGCCGCGTTGGTGGCCACGACCCCGATGACGGTGCTCTCCGGGACCCGCCGGCGGAAGCTCAGAGAGATCTGGCCGGCCAGGGCCTCCAGGATCGCCATGGTGTCGGCGAACCCGGTGCCGTCCGGCCGTCGGGCGCCCGCCAGGATTTTCCCGGTGTGGGGGTCCACCACATCCCCCAGGGCGTTCACCGCCACCAGGGCGCCGATTCGGATGCCCCCGCCGATCTCCAGCGCCGCGGTCCCGATCCCTCCCTTCATCGCATACGACATGCCCAGGATCTTCCCCACTGTGGCGCCGGTCCCGGCCCCTACGTTCCCCTCCGGCACCGGGCCGTCGGTGGCGGCCTGGCAGGCCGCGTAACCCATCGCGGCGTCCGGGCGAACCCGCGGATTGCCGATGGCCAGGTCATATAGGATGGCGGCCGGAACGATGGGCACGCGTCCGCCAGGGGTTTCAAAGCCCACCCCCCGCTCCTCCAGGTAGCGCATCACCCCGGAGGCGGCGTCCAGGCCGAAGGCGCTGCAGGCGCTGCCGCCGGCCAGCACCACCGCGTGCACTTCCTGAACCAGGTGCATCGGCCGGAGGGCATCCATCTCCCGGGTCCCGGGAGCTCCTCCTCGTTGATCCATCCCGGCCACCGCGCCCCGCTCGCAGAGCACCACCGTCACCCCGGTCAGGGCTTTCGGATCCTGCGCGTGGCCCACCCGGATCCCGGGCACGTCCGTGATCCCGTGTAGACGCCGGGCCATTTCCTCCCTCCGAAGGCGCGCTTACGTCTCTCATCTTAGGGGCAAGACCGGACGCGGACAAGCCGGAGTTGCCCGCCCCGGAGGATCCGGGTATACCTTGTGTCATCCGACCTCGATCCATGCCGTTCGCTCCCGGAAACGGATGGAGGATCCCTTGCGCAGGCGAGGAGATCGCGAGGCCCACAGGCCCGGGCGTTCACGGGGGTTTCTCCTTCTCTTCTTGCTGGTGCTGATCTCATGTCGGGGGGAGGACGCCCGGCCGTCGTCCGCGCCGCCCGAACCGGAGAGGGCGCTCTCCGTAGCCGGAGGCCCCGCCGCGCCGGTTCCCCGGACGCCCACGCCGGATCCCCCGCGTCCGGGGGTCTCGCCCGATCGGGAGCTGTATCTGGTGCAGCCCGGGGATACGCTGAGCGCCATCGCCGCCCAATTCCGGACCACCGTGGAAGCGATCCAGGCGCTGAACCCCGGCGTGGACCCCCAGCGGCTGGCGGTGGGCCAGCCCCTCTGGATCCCCCTCGGCGTTCAGGAAAGGGGTCCATCGGAGAAATTGATCCCGGATTCGGAGCTGGTCTACGGGCCGGCGTATCTCCGCTTCTCCGTTGCGGATGCGATCCGCCGCTTCGGGGGGTATCTGAGCCGCTATCAGGAGACGGTGGGCGGGCGAACGCTGACCGGAGCCCAGATTGTCGAGGAGGTGGCGCGGAACCATAGCGTGGGGCCGCGGGTGTTGCTCACCCTGCTGGAGATGCAGAGCGGATGGGTTCGGGGGGAGCCGGCGGATGACCGGGCCCGCTTATATCCGATGGGATGGGAGCGGCCGGGCGCGGAGGGCCTCTACCGGCAGCTGAACTGGGCTGCGGATCGCCTGAACGATGGCTATTACGGTTTCAAAGGCCGCTGGATGTGGACCGTCCGGTTCGCCGACGGGCGGCGGGTTCGGGTGGCGGAGGGGCTGAACGCCGGAACGGTGGCGGTGCAGGCCTTCCTGGCCGCCGTGCGGGCTCCGGAGGATTGGGCGCGGGCGGTGAGCTCCCGGGGGTTCCCGGCCGTCTATCGGGCCCTGTTCGGGGATCCGTTCCGGGAGGAGCCTCCCGTGTCCGTTCCTCCAGAGCCAACGTGGCGGCTGCCGTGGGCGGATGGGGAGATGTGGTATTTCACGGGCGGGCCGCACGGCGGATGGGGGAACGGCGCGGCCTGGGGCGCGCTGGACTTCGCGCCGCCGGATGTGGAGGGCTGCGCCCCCTCCCGTTACTGGGCGCGGGCGGCCGCGGACGGCCTCATCGTGCGCACCGGGGAAGGCGTGGTGGTCCTGGACACCGATGGCGACGGCCATGAGGAGACCGGCTGGGTGATGGTGTATCTCCACATCGCCGCGGAGGGCCGGATCCCGCCGGGGACTCGCGTTCGGGCCGGGGATCCTCTGGGTCATCCTTCCTGCGAAGGCGGGTTCGCGGACGCCGCGCACGTGCATCTCGCCCGGCGATTGAACGGGGAGTGGGTGCCCATCGCCCCCGGGCAGCCGTTCCGGCTGGGGGGATGGGAGGCGCTTCCCAGCTTCGCCCTTTATGAGGGAGCCCTGGCGCGGGATGGGGAGCGCAAAACCGCCTGCGCCTGCAAGGATGACGCCCGCAACGGCATCCCGGCGCCATAGTCGGATTCCGCCCTTCCTCACTCACGGCGGAACGCTCCGAATGCGGGGCGGCTATAATGGGGGAAGCGGGGAAGGCTCTTCCTTCCCACGCGCGGCGCCGTGGGATCGAACCTGGAGGTCTGGCAGGCCGGAGGGGATGGAATGGGAGAGGGGTGGCGCAGGCCGGGCGCGCTGCAGGCCTTCCTGAGGGAACCGGATCCTGAGGCCATGGCGGAGACGCTGGTGGCCTTCGCCAACACCGATGGCGGGGCCCTGCTCATCGGCGTGGATCCGGAGGGGAGAGCGGTGGGGGTGGATCCGCAGGAAGTGGAGGACGCCCTCCGCCGCGCCCTCGCCCAATGCCGGCCTCCGGTGAAGACGCGGTGGGAGCAGGGCGAGGTGGATGGCCGGACCGTGATCATCCTCCACGTCCCCCGCAGTCCGGAGCTCCACAGCCTGGCCGACGGGCGCGTGCTGATCCGTCGGGGCGCGGAGAACCGCCCCCTGGAAGGCCGGGAGATCCAGCAGCTGGCGGCCACCAAAGCCGTCGGCGATTACGAGGCGGAGGTGGTCCCCGGCGCAGGGCGCGAGGACCTGGATGAGGCGATGATCAAGGAATATGTGAGCAAGCGAGAGGCCCGCCAGCGCCGGCGGATCAGCGGAACGGTGGAGGATCTCCTGGTGGAGATCGGGGCGCTGACCCCGGATGGGCGGCCCACGGTGGCCGGGATCCTGCTGTTCGGCAAGCAACCGCAGCGGTTCCTCCCCCAGAGCGGCGTGGTCTTCGTGAAGTTTCCCGGGGTTGGGCTCCAGGGCGAGGGCGGGCTCCCGGGCTATGCCCGACGGGAGGAGATCGGAGGTCCCCTGGCGCGCGTCATCGAGCGGGCCTGGGAAGTCGTCTGGGAGGAGATGCAGCTGGGGGCGGTGGTGCGCGGCCTGGAACGGGAGGAGCGGCCGGAGTATCCGCCCTTCGCGGTGCGGGAGGCCATCGTGAACGCGGTGTGCCATCGGGATTACCGGCTGCGGGGCCGGCGCATCGAGATCCGCAAGTTCGCCGACCGCCTGGAGGTGATCAGCCCGGGCGGGCTGCCGGGTCACATCACCCTGGACAACATCGTGGAGGAGCATTACTCCCGCAACCCGCGCATCGTCTCCGGTCTGTTCTACTGGGGCTACATCGAGGAGCTGGGCCTGGGGATCGATCGGATGATCGAGGAGATGGTCCGGGCGGGCCACCCCCAGCCGAAGTTCCAGGAGACGCCCTATTCGTTCACTGTCATCCTGTATAACCGGCAGGAGCGCCCTCCCATCCCGGCGGGGGAGCCTCCGATGAACGAACGCCAGCTGAAGGCGCTGCAGTATGTCCGGGAGCATGGGCGCATCACCAACCGGGAATACCAGCAGCTCTGCCCGGGGGTCTCCCCCGAAACCCTGCGCCTGGACCTCGCGGACCTGGTCCGCCGGGGGATCCTGCTCAAGATCGGCGACAAGCGCGGGACCTACTACATCCTGAAGTAGGCTGTGGCGCATCTCGGCGGCGATTTCCCAAAGATTTCCCAAAAGGGGTTTGGGATAACAACATGGTGAACTGGACGCCCGGTTTTCCGGTCCTGAGTGGGGTGCAAATCGGGGTGATCCTGGCCCTGGGGTGGGCGGTCTGGCAGATGGGGCTCCTGGCCCGGATGGCCTGGGGAAGGGAAGAGGGGTTGCCGGGGGAGGCCTGGATCTATAGCGGGCTGGGGGTCCTGTGGCAGGGGCTATGGGCGGTCGCCATCTGGCAGGGGGTTCCCCCGCTCATCCGGTTCACGGCCTGGAACCTCGCGGGCGTGGTGCTCTCCCTCTTGCCGATGGGAGCTCTCCTGTGGATCGGACGGTTCCTGGAGCGCCGGCTTCCCCGCTGGGCGATCCTGCTGATGGGTCTGGGGACGGGGGTCGCGCTGATCGCGGCAACCTTGCCCTATCGGCCGGAGACCGGCCCGGCGCTTTCCGCGTGGTGGAACGCCAGGCGCATCCCCGGCGACCCGGTCCTGTGGTCCTGGGGGATCCGGGAGGGGATCTGGGGGATCGGGACAGCCCTGGGGCTGGGATGGCTGGGATGGGCCTACCTTCACATCCACCGGCCTCTCCATCGGAACCGGGTCGCCTATGAGTTTCTGGGGACGGGGCTGGTGGCCCTGGGCGAGGGCCTGGCCTGGACCCCTCGGAGCGACTGGATCGCGCTGGGGTAGGGGGTCCGGGGGATCGGGGTCACGATCCTGGCGCTTCCGATGGGATGGCTGGAGCTGCCCTCCTTGCGGCAGGTCGGGCGATCCCTGCTCACGTGGGGGCTTAGCGGGATCCTGCAGATCGGTCTGGTCTTGGGGATCCTGGCGGGGGCAGCGGCCGCGCGGGCGTCCCTGCCCGGGGTGGTCCCGGTGGGGCTGGAGTGGGGAGGGATCGCGCTGGCCATCGTCCTGGCGCAATGGTGGATCGGATGGCCGTTGCACAGATGGCTCCGGCGGCGGCTGTTGCCCGCCGTGGAAGAGCCCGCTGCCGCGGTCCGGCGATATGGTCAAACGATCAGCAACCTGCTGGATGTAGAGGCGCTGGCGCAGGCCGCCTTCACGGTGCTGCAGGAGACCTTCGGGCTCCGGCAGGGGGTCCTCCTGCTATTCGAAGAACAGCCGGACGCGTCGCTGCAGGCGCGGGTGATCCGGGGCCTGGGGGAAGCGCCGGATGACCCGGGCCGCTTCGCCCCTGACAGCCCAATCTTGCAGGCGTGGCAGGAGGGCCGTTCCCTCACCCAGTATGAGATCGACTTCGGAAAGGCGTTCCAGCGGGCGGATCCCGCGGAGCGGCGCTGGCTGCAGCGCCTGGGCGTCGAGCTCTTCGTCCCCATCCGCGCGCAGGCGGCGCTCCTGGGGTGTCTGGCCCTGGGGGCTCGCAGCGGGGCGGAGGCCTATAGCCCGGCGGATCAGGATCTGCTGGCCTCCATGGCGGAGCAGACGGCCGCGGTGCTGCAGAACATCCGCCTGGTGGAGGATCTGCGGCGCCTGAACGCGCGCGTGGCCGAGCTGAACGAGGACCTGGCCCGGGCGGCCCGACGGCTGGAGAAGCTGGATCGGGTCAAGACCCACTTCATCGAGATCGCCTCCCACGAGCTCCAGACCCCCCTCACCTACATCCGGGGGTATGCGGATCTGCTGGCGGAAACCCTGAGCGGGCAGGACGAGCCCGATGGCTCCCTGGAGCGCATCCTGCAGGGCCTCCGCCGTGCCGCCCTGCGCCTGGAGGAGATCATCAGCGCCATGCTGGACATCTCGCAGATCGACGCGGAGGCCCTTTCCATCTATCCCATCTCCATCCAGATCCCCACCCTGGTCCGCATGGCGGTGGAGCCGCTGGAGGGGGCGATCGCGGAGCGACGGCAGAAGCTGATCGTGGAGCCAATGGAGGACCTGCCGGTGATCTACGGGGATCTGAGCCGGCTGGTGCAGGCCCTGCGTCACGTGGTGCAGAACGCCATCAAGTTCACCCCGGACGGGGGGACGATCACCCTGCGCGCCCGCCGGGTCCCGGCGGAGGAGGCCGGCGGCTCCACGGACTATGTGGAGATCGCGGTGCAGGACACGGGGATCGGCATCGATCCGGAGGATCAGGCCCTGATCTTCGAGAAGTTCTACCGGGTGGGGCCGATTGAGCGGCACTCCACGGGCGCAATCAAGTTCAAAGGCGCGGGCCCCGGGCTGGGGTTGCCCCTGGCGCGGGGGATCATCGAGGCCCACGGAGGGCGGATCTGGGTGGAGAGCCCGGGATACGACGAGGTTCGCTGCCCGGGGAGCACCTTTTATATCTGGCTGCCGGTGGTTTCACGCTCCGAGGATTAGACCTGGCTTCTCAGCCAGCCCAGGGCGGCCCCGGCGAGCACCAGGTAGGTCGCGTGGATGGGGAATGAAACCCGAAAGGAAGCAGGGACGCAGCGCCGCTGCGCCTCCATCGCCTCGCCTACGGGAGGGTGAAAAGACCGGAAGGCCCCGAAGGCCGGCTACGGGGCCCGGAACCGGGCGCAAGGGTGGGGGTGAACGGGTGTGTCCCGATTTTGTCGGGCCTGGCCGCTTTGTAGGACAACTGTGAGCAGTTGTCCTACGATCTTGGGACACACCCGGGTGAACGTCGCCCTGGCCCATATGGGTCGTTTTTGATATAATGGGTTGCGATCGTGTCCTCCTGCTGGGATCAGGACCCGGGGGGAAGATCCTGCGAGGGCAGGCGGCATGGCGCTTTCCTTGACGCAGCTGAGGGAACGCTGGCGGGCCTGGCGTCAGGCGTTCCAGGAGTTCTTCTACGGCTTCGCCGCCTACGATGTGGTCCAGCATCTCCTGGAGATGCGGGCCGCCACGGAGAACCTGTTCATCGCCGCTCTCTTCGGTGACCTCATCGGCCTCCCCATCATGCCGCCTTACTACAGCCTGCGCCTGCTGCCCTATGTCGTCCCGGTCCTGAGCACGTGGAAGCGACGGGTCCTGCGGGAGCGCGAGTTCACCGACGAGCACGATTTCCATTTGCACGGCCTGTGAGGGACGGCTTGCGGCATCGATCCCGATGCCGGATCGTTGCCGTGAGGGATCTCTGAGGAGGTGTGAAGACATGGCGGAGCAGAAGACACGTGAGGGGTTGCTGCGTCGGGTGGTGAATTTCGTGCAGGAGCTGACCTACGGCATGGCGGCCCACGACATGGCTCGCTACGCCCTCCGAACCCGGGCCAGCATGGAGCATCTGTTCATCCTGATCACCATGGGCGACCTCATCGGCGTCCCCATCCTGCCGCCTTATTACAGCCTGCGCATCCTGCCCTACGTGGTGCCCCAGATCAGCACCTGGAAGCGCCGCATGCTCCGGGAGCGGGACGTGGCGGACGCGATGTTCTGAAGGTCAAGCGAATCCCTTACGCGAGGTGAACCGGGATGGCCACCGCGCTGGCGAAGTTGCTTCGGGAGAACCCCGAGCGCCGCTACATCATGTTCGGCGGCAAGGGCGGGCTGGGCAAGACCACCTTCTCCGCCGCCACGGCTTACTGGCTGGCCCGGCAGGGCTATAAGGTGCTGGTCTTCTCCGTCGACCCCCAGGCCAGCCTCTCGGACATCTTCCAGCGGGACATCTTCGGCAAGGGCCCGGTGGAGATCATGCCCAACCTCTGGGCCCAGGAGATCGACGCCGACCGCCGGATCAAGGAGTATCAGGAGGAGATCCGGCGCAAGATCCTGGACATGTATGGCCTGGATCAGGTGCCCCCGGAGATCGAGGACTACATCCAGGCGGCCTCCGCCGAGCCGGCGATGGAGGAGAGCGCCATCTTCGACGCCGTGGTGGACATTGTGGTGGAGGGCCGCTACGACTACTACATTTACGACCTGGTCCCCCTGGGGCATGCTCTGTATTACCTCAGCATGGCCAAGGTCTACGATGAGTGGATCACCAAGATCACGAAGCTGCGGGAGGAGATGCGGGAGTATGAAGAGATGGTGGCCCGCATCCGCCGCCAGCAGACCGAGGAGGACCGCATCCTGGAGGAGCTCCAGTATATCCGGCAGCGGATCAACATGTCCTCCAGCATCCTCACCGACAGCCGCCGCACGGCCTTCTTCTTCGTGCTGATCCCGGAGGAGCTGGTGATCCTGGACACGTTGAAGGCGGCCGAGCTGTTCCGTCGGTTCGACGTGCCCATCTCCGGCTACGTGGTCAACCGGGTCCTTCCGACGGAGCTGCTGGGCCAGGACATCCCCGAGTATCTGCGCAACCGCATCGAGATGCAGCGGCGACATCTGGAGGAGATCCGCGCCCGCTTCGGCGACCAGGTCCTGGCCTATGTGCCCGAGCTGGAGCGGGATGTCACCGGACTGGACATGATCGCCCGGGTGGCGGAGCTGCTCTTCGGAAACGGGAAGGCGTGAGATCGATCCGGGAGGGGAGAGGGATGATCCGCATCGAGAAGACGATGGTGGACTTCCTGCGGGAACATCCTCGCCTGAAGTATGTGTTCTTCGGCGGGAAGGGCGGGGTTGGGAAGACGGTGATGGCAGGGGCCACAGCCCTCTGGTTCGCCCGGCAGGGCCGCCGCACCCTCCTGGCCTCCACCAACCCGGTCCACAGCCTCTCCGGGCTGCTGGACCAGAACGTCTTCGGCAAGCCGACGCCGGTGGCCGGGGTGCCGAACCTGTGGGCTTATGAGATCGACACCAAGGACACCATCGAGCGCTCCAAGCGGGAGATCCGGGAGAAGATCCAGTGGTTTCTCAAGTTCGCCGAGATCTCCACGCGGGCCGACGAGTTCGTGGAATCGGCCACCATGAACCCGGCCTTCGAGGAGTCGGCGATGTTCGAGAACATGATCGACCTCATGTTCCGGGACGAATATGAGGTCTATGTGTTCGACACCGCCCCCACAGCCAACGCCCGCCGGCTCCTCGGGATGTCCAAAGTCTACGCCCTCTGGGTGAACAAGATGATCAAGTCCCGTCAGGAGGCCCAGGCCCTCCGCAAGCTGCTCTCCTTCACCAAGAAGGAGGAGCCGGACCCTCTGATGGATTACCTGATCAGCTTCCGGGACCGCATGGAGCGGGCGCGCCGGCTGATCACCGACCCGGAGCTCACCGCTTTCTTCTTCGTGACCCTGCCGGAGGCGCTGCCCATCGCGGTGATCCGCCGCTTCATCCACTGGTTCCACGACTTCGGCATCCCGGTGGGCGGCGTGATCGTCAACGGCCTCATCGATCGGTCCCTCCTGGGGGAGAACACGCCCGACTTCGTTCGCAACCGCATCGAGATGCAGGGGCGCTATCTCCAGGAGATCGAGGCGCTCTTCGATGGCCTGGTGCGGGGGATGACCCCCCTCCTGGAGAACGAGGTGCGCGGCGTCCCCATGCTGGAGCGCTTCGCGGGCTATCTGTTTGCCGGCTCCTCGTGAGAAACCCGGGGGTTCAGAGACCGGGGCCGGGCGGCGATCAAGCCGCCCGGCCTCTTGTTTAGGAGTTCTCGAGGAGATCCCGCCTCAGCGAGATAGAGCCTCGATGTGCTCTGAGACCCGGAAGGGGATTCCCTGTGGATCGAGGGGCGTGGGGATGGTGAGCTCCGCCGCGGGCAGTGCGTCCGGCGGAGGGAGGAGGATCCGGGCCAGGCCCCGGGGCTGCACCCGCCGGAAGCAGGCCAGGGGCTCCGGCCAGCGGGCGAGCAGCCTCTGTGCCCGCGGGCTCCCGGTGAGCCGGGCATGCCGCTCCAGGATCGCCTGCAGGAACGCGATCTCCTGTGGATCCTCCACCGGCTCGATGCGGACGAGCTGGGGGTTGTAGCGCCGCTCCAGTTCCTCCCGCTCGTCCAGGACATAGGCCACGCCTCCGGTCATCCCCGCCCCGAAGTTGTCCCCCACCGGGCCCAGGATCACCACGCCGCCGCCGGTCATATACTCACAGCCGTGATCCCCCACGCCTTCCACGACGGCCCACGCCCCGCTGTTGCGCACCGCGAAGCGATCGCCGGCCCGCCCGGCGACGAAGAGCCACCCGCCGGTGGCCCCATACAGGGCGGCGTTGCCGATCAGCACCGGGGACGGATCCCGCAGGTCATGGGGCGGGCGGACGATGAGCTCCCCACCCCCCAGCCCTTTGCCTACGCCGTCGTTGGCGGCCCCGATCAGGATCAGCCGCATGCCCCGATGGGCGAAGGCCCCGAAGCTCTGGCCAGCCTCCCCGATGAACAATAAGGTGACGGTGCCTTCCGGCAGCCCGGCCTCCCGATACCGCCGGGCGATCTCCCCGGCCAGCCGCGCCCCCACCGCGCGATCCACGTTGCGGATCCGGTAAATCCCCCGCACCGGCCAGCCCTCCATCCGCGCGTGGACTGCGTCGCGCACGATCTGATCGTTGAGGGCGAAAGACCAGACCCGCGGGACGGCAGGAACGGCCGGAGGCGGCGGCGCCGGGCGGAGCACCGACCCCCCGGCCACCCCACCATCCCCCCCCCTCACCACATCCGTTCACCCCAC
>Ga0081478_132276_pt1 | contig 54548 bp, 57 predicted proteins | sample OctSprmetagenome_FD_70983 | JGI IMG/M metagenome (GOLD analysis project Ga0081478, IMG submission 70983) | Hot spring and microbial mat streamer communities from Octopus Spring Streamers, Yellowstone National Park, USA - T=80-84 v2 (version 2) | ecosystem: Environmental > Aquatic > Thermal... | reverse complement strand
GAGGATCTCTTTGCCGAGGTCTCCAGCCCATTACCCCTATTCCCTCTTAGGGGCTCGGGGCTAATGATTTTATCATAGCCTCGGAGGCATATGTTTAACCTTGTGTACCCAGCATTTCTACTAAGCATTGCTAGAGGTTGATCCTCTAGACTCACATGTATCATAATCATAATCAAAAGCACCAGAGGATACAGAGCTATAAATCTCTATCCCCGCCCTGAAGAGCGGCTTTTAGTTTTAACGGATCATAGGCCAGTTTTATGAATGGGAATATTAAAACTTGTTAGATGATCTCTAATAAAAGGATCTCAGGGTTTCTTCGGAGCTGGATTCTATGATCTCTCTGAATGCTTTGACAGCTCTCTCCCTCTTATCTAGGTGGGCTTTATCCATGTAGAGCCTTACAATTGCTACGCTATGTGAAAGGGTTCCAAAGCTGATTTCCTCGAATCTCTTAACAATTGGCCTGTCCCCCGATATGACTAGAACCTCCTCCTCTTTGAGCATAGGGTTTAATGGTAAGTGGGGTGTATCTATATATACTATTCCTTCGAAATCCTTTCCAAGCTCTTCTATTAGGAGCTTGTTGAGGAGGTTTCTGTTTATTGCTAGTAGTGATAGTGGGCTTCCCCTCTGTATCTGGATCCTCTTCTCCTCAACTACTGTATAGGGTATCTTTCTGCTTAGCAGCATCTTGCAAGATTCGAGCTTTCTTATGCTTGGGTTCCCCAGTATATATGAATCATCTAGATCTATATATCTGCTTGGATCCTCAACTATGGATTTATAGTCTATATAGGCGTTGCTCTCCTCAAGCATCCTTCCTACTAGATGTTCCACAGCCCTGGTTGTCTTATGATAATAGATAGCTGCAAACATATGGAATCTAGAGATCAGGACATGCTCATATGCATCAACAGCCTTATCTAGTATTCCAAGTCTCTTTCTAAGGGCCACAGCGTTTCTAGCGATCCTAACCCAGTCTATCCCTAACCCGTAGCCTGCTCCCGTGTAGTATGAGTCTCTGATCAGATAGTCAAGCAGATCCGCTGCAAAAGGGCCTTTAAGGATGTAGAAGAGGCTCTTCTCCATATCCTGATCAACACCGCTGAAGCCCAGAACAGGCCAGTCCTCGCTTGAAACCGCTGTGAGAGCCCTAGATACATCTCTGGCGTCGAAGCCCAGGTCACTGCTCTCTTCTATGCACGATAGTATCTCCTCATCGCTCCCAACGATCCTAGATCCAACTATCTCATGATTCGTATTCAAAGGATATAGGATCTTCTCCTCAAAGCTGTGGGAGAATGGTCCGTGGCCTATATCGTGTAGCAGGAGAACCAATCTTAGATATTGGATAAGCCTGGCCCCTTCCTCTCTTCCAGCAAGCTTGAATCTCGAAGCTATGTTCTCCCCAAAGACGCCTGCTATATGCATAGCCCCTATGCTATGGATAAACCTGCTATGCGTAGCCCCAGGATATACATAGACGGATGTGGGGAGCTGGAGTATCCTCCTAAGTCTCTGAAACGCTCTAGTATTTATTGTGCACTTCTCAACAGATGTTATACCTATATACCCATGTACGGGATCCTTTATCATATGTTCATATACCAGCATATAGCTCCAGTCTATGTATCGCTTGAGAACTAATATTGATATCCACCACTAATTAGATCGGCTGAGATCTTCACAATATATCAAAGAAAATAGACTCTGTGAAAGCTGTTCATTTCTCTACCCTAGATAGCTCTTAAAGAGGTTTCTAGCATAAATGGATAGCTACCAGCAGACTTTACAACTAAAAGCCCAGCTCTAGAGGGCGAGGAACCCTCGCTCTTCAGGACATGAAGGAGGTTAGAGCCAAACACTGTGGATCGCGTTCGGGAAACGATCGTAATACCAGATCCTCATGGGGAGTATAGACTCCTGATTAGGCGTCCTTCTAATAGGTATTGTCTCCACATGATATTATGGGGTTTCATCTGAACAGCATTGATTCCCTATTAGATAGGATCTCCACCTCAAGGGTTTTTATAAATAAGGAGGTGTTGAGGCCAGACTATATTCCCGAGACACTGCCGCATAGGGAGAGGGAGATAGAGAAGGTGGCCCTCGTCCTTGGAGCCTCTCTCCAGGGTGTGAGACCCAGTAATCTCTTCATATACGGTCTAACGGGTACGGGGAAAACAGCTGTTACTAAATATGTCTTGAGGAAGCTCAGTGAGAAGGGTAGCGAGAGAGGAGTTAGGATCCACTGGGTCTATGTGAATACACGTGTTGATAACACAAGCTATAGGGTTCTATCGAAGATAGGCGAGGCGATAGGGGCTAAGATCCCGTTTACAGGTCTCTCAACAGCAGAGGTTTATAGGAGGGTTATGAACGTTATCGATGCGAAACAATCAATTGTAGTCACTGTGTTAGATGAGATAGACTATATGGTTAAAAGGGAGGGGGATGAGATCCTGTACAGACTTACAAGGGCTAATGAGGAGCTTTCTAAGGCGAAGATAAGCATTGTGGGTATAACCAACGATATAAAGTTCGTGGAGATGCTAGATCCAAGGGTTAGGAGCAGCCTAGGCGAGGAGGAGGTGGTTTTCCCACCATATAATGCCGAGCAGCTGAGAGACATATTAAGGCAGAGGGCCAGGATGGCCTTTAGAGAGGGAGCTGTAGGAGACGATGTTATATCCCTCTGCGCCGCCCTCGCAGCGAGGGAGCACGGCGATGCTAGAAGAGCCCTAGATCTGCTAAGGGTTGCTGGAGAGATAGCTGATAGGGAGGGCTCTGAAAAGGTCACCGAGGATCATGTGTATAGGGCTAGGAATGAGATAGAGAGGGATAGAGCCACAGAGATCATAGCGACCCTCCCCACCCATAGCAAGCTTATTCTATATGCGTTGCTAAAGATAGTGGAGGAGGGTAGAGAGGCAACTACGGGGGAGGTCTATCTAGCCTATAGAGACATAGCTAGGAGATACGGGCTTGAACCGGTTACCCAGAGGAGGGCAAGCGATATTATATCTGAGCTAGACATGGTCGGGATCATAAGTGCTGTGACAATCAACAGGGGGAGGTATGGTAAGACTAGGGTTATAAGGCTCCAGGTAAGCCCTGAGGTTGTGTTAGAGACACTTAGCCGTGACGGCATAACAGTCTAGGGAAGATACGACTTGATAGGCCATTAATATTGAATAATTGTTTTAGCTATTAGCCCTTTGTCTCATCCCTCTATATATCCTCTCTATCCGCTCGGCAAGCTCTATATCCATAGTTGATAAGCCCTTGATATCATGTGTGGTGAGGAAAACCCTTATCGTATTATAGTTCTCAATACATAGATCTGGATGGTGGCCTAGCTCCTCGGCAGCATCCTTTATAGAGTTGATAAAGCTAACGGCATCTATGAAATCCCGCAGTAAATATCTCTTGTAGATCCTAGGCGTCTTACCCCCACCTATTTTCCACCCCGTGAGCCCCTTTTCAATCAGCATTTTCCTAGCCTCCTCAGGCGATATAGGCTTATATTCGCTCAAACTAGCCACCTATGTATATCTTCCAAGGAGTTTATTAAGGTAGAACCTTATTTGCCTTGAGATCCACTTAGAGGGTTCTGACCCATGTATTATGCTTGGAGATATTGCTAACATGCTTGACGGTGTGAGGATCCCCGCTTTTTACCTCGATAGTATAGTTAGGTATTGGAGTGATGAAACGACGGTCTCATGAGCTGTGATGAGTCTTCTCTTCTCTGACAGTGTCTATGTTGAGGACCGCCTTGCCCCTGGGTGATGGGATTATCGCTATTTTTGCATCTGTATATATGATCTTAAGCTCTCTTCCTTGAAAGAGCCTGTCGAGGAATATTGCTAGAGCTGCAACCTCTGAGTGGGGTTGAGAGCCTATAGACACGTTATAGTCGGATAGCTGGTATACCTCTCTCGGGACCTTCTCAGAGCCAACGATCACTAGTATGTCCCTGCATCTCCTTATCAGCTCGATCACGTCATCCACTGGTATGCCATACATTGTTAGATGAACCACACACCCACCTCCCACTCTCCAATCCTCAATGATTTTCCTCCAGCTCTGCGTATAGCTCACCTCAAACCCATCTCCTCCCCATCTATCGACGACATCTATTACCGAGCTCATCATCTCGTCATCCCTATCCCCGGCATATATTATTCCAGATGCTCCGAACGCCCTTGCAACGAGGCCTACATGTGTTGATACCCTTTTATCCCTCTCAACCCTGTGACCTAGTCTCAAAACATAGACCCTATATCCTAGATCCTTTCTCAGGACTATCATCCTATGCAGCCTTATAACCTCACTTTAACTCGCTAGAAACAGCTAAACTCCCTTCTTTAACTTTCCTGGCATATCTATATAGCACAAGGGTTAGGTTCTGTATAGGTCCAGGGTCTCTTGAAAACTCCGGGAAGCCCGCATATCTAGCCCTCTCAACCCCCTCCTTGCCGATTGGCTGCTCCCCGGAGGGAAAGACTATCATGGTATCTCTACCGATCTCCGCCCCATTGAAGTCTATCCAATCCCTGCTCCTAGAAAATATATATATCTCGGAGGGCCTATAGATCTCTACAGCATCGGATAGCTCCGGAAGAACAGCTATTGGGAGACCACTCTTATGGGCATGTCTCCATGCCTCTGGAACACCGCTCTGAGCAGCGAGACCACCAGGTCTCGTTATAACAACAACTATATCCCTCAGATCTCTGAGAATAGATGAGGTCTTCACAAACTCGATAACCACATGGGGGCTTGTTGGGGCATGAAGAACCAAGATCATAGCCTTCCCCAATCCCTATAAACTAAACACCATATATACCCATCCACACCTTAACCATGACTACTTAATATTTACTACTAAACAATATAGTGTTGGAAATAGCATCTGTGATCTCTTTTGTGACCAAGCATCTCAAAGACCACCTAGTAGATAAAAACTAATGTGATCGAAATTACGAGTATGTGGAAGAATATAGATAATGAGAAGTCATAAGCGATATGACACCCTCCTCGCCCTGAAGGGCGGGGTTTCTATGCTTGGGTCTTAGGTGTTAGCCCTCTAGCGAGGGTTTAATGGTCTTATTCCATTATGTGTTATAAGTAGCTTTCTATCTTCCTCGCTATCCTCATCCTGTGTCCTAGCTTGCGGGCCATGTTTAGTGCTGCATTTATATCTAAGTTTATCTTCTTCCCAGTCTTACTGCATATATATAGTCCTCTATGTTTTCTTCCGTTTTTATGCTCGTTTCCACATATTGAGCATTGCTTGCTTGTGTAGTCCTCAGGGACTATCTCAACCTCTATGCCATACTCCATGAATATATCCACAATCCATAGAACTATCTTCCTGTACCACCATATGTTAGTGTTATACTCATTGCCATTATCCTGTGATAGCATTATTGGATATCCTATGTATAGCTTTCTAACATCTCTTCTATATAGCTCATCAGCTAGGAATCTTATAGCTGTTATGTATAGGTGTCTTAGCCTCTCAACTCTCTTATACATTGCCTTAAGATACTTCTCATGATATTCTCTCCATGTTGAAAGCCCAGCATTCCTAAGCAGATCTCTTATAGCTTGGTATGTAGCTATCTCTCTCCCACCAATAGTACTCGGATTTGATAGATCCTCCTTTGACAGGCAAAGCAGAACCATTCGAGGTTACCACAGCGAATAGGTTATTCAAACCCATGTCTATGAATGCCTCCTTATCCCCTATGGGATCCCTCTGCCTAATAGATCTAGGATTAACGATCCTGCCCTTCTTATCTCTGTAATTGGGCTTGATGTAGCCCCTCTTATTTGATTTAGGTGGCTCAACACCAACCTCTATTGGTACAAGGGCAAACCATCTACCATTAAAGTATATGATCTCAACCCCCTGCTTACCCTCCCACCTGATCCTGCCAGCATATCTTATCCTCAGATCAAAGTCTTCAAAGACTATGTACCCCTCGTTCTTGCTAATAGGCTCAACATGATACTTATCGTTTCTAATGAATATATGTATCTATTTCTCATCAGTCTCCCTATCCCTCCAATATCCTGATGGAGATAGTTTCTTCACGAATGGTGGTAGTTTCCCTTGTTTCCTTAGATCTAGTAGCTCGAAGAATGCTTTCCAAGCCTCATCATTCTTATTAATAACCTAATTAGCATTAACACCGAGAACCCCCTTATATTTGTGGTAGTATTTCTTGTTAATCTCATCCCTCTTCCCAGGTGATAGCTCTCTATTGAAGAATGCCTGCCTCTTCTCATAGTTAAGTTCGCTCCACAGCCTAGCACACGCCAATCCAATATCGAATAGCGTTTCTTCCTCATATCTATTAGGGAATAGAGCTACTCTATTGGTTCTCCGCCTGCTCTTTCTCCTTTTCTCTATCTCTTTTCTGAGTGCTTCTAGGGGGTCGGAGTCTCTGGCGGGCACGCCTCGGGAATTCCCCCCGCCGGACATCTTACTAGCATATTTGCCCACCGAGATCCGACCTCAACTAAATAACACGGTGAAAACCCTATAAAAACATACCCCGCCTTAAAGAGCGAGGCTTGCCCTGTTGTCACGATGAAACTTACGACAAAAGCTATAAGTAAAGCGAACAATGTTATCGAGACTACTGCTAGATTAGGATGTCAAGGCTAAATATCATGCTTATCCTTATGATCGAGAGCTATTTTTATTAACATATGTCACTGATTCTGAACTATAGACTCTCAAACTCTACATTCTCCCCTTTCTTATCTCTGATCACATCTATAACATATATAGCATAAGCTAGTAGGAATATAGCTCCTGAGAATATAACAAAGACCCATAGAGTAGTATTAAGAAAGCCGTAGAAGCCTTGAAGAAAATAGTTTGAGGAAGCCTTGTTACCGTCTACAGCTTTAGCATTAACATTTATAATCTCTGAGCCTATCGATAGCAAATATATTAGAGCACTGAAACCTATAATTAAGAGAACCGTAGCTGAAGCCACCCTAAGCCCTTTATAGAGCCATTCATATGTCTTCCTACTTATCTCTGGCAAGATGCTTACCTCTCCATCACTAATATTAACTAGAAAAAATAAAAACTAAACTCCTATCACATGCCTATATATTCTTGGACCAGCAAATAATATCGAGACTCAAATTTTAATATGACTTTGTATTATGATGTATATAAGAGCAAATAATAATATATATAGATTATTGATATTGGGGTAATAACTTAAAGGGTAAAGACTTGCAAGAAACCATTAATAATTAAAGTTAAATATGCAATAGACCAACAAAAGAAAAAAGAAGCCGATCTTCTCTCGATTCTTCTTAATCACTATTATTCAGAATTTTCTGGTGAAAAACTTAATAGCTAAAGTTTTTTCAGAACTTTTGAAATTAAAGAGTATTTCATATATTTTCATCGATTCATAGCTAGAAATTGAGACTTTTGATTTAATTGATAAGTATGTGAAGATCATATGTGTTAGAGGATCGATGGGATCTACATGGTATCTCTTGTCTCTGCGGTGGTCTTAACGACTTTTCTAATAATGATGAAAATAATTGATGAGATAGCCTTAATTCCTCTCCGCCATGAGGAGTGAGGTTTTTTCAGTTAAAACACTAAGATAAGATCGATTTATGATATCAAATTATCGACTCTATTCATAGGGCTACCATCTGTGAGAAGATCATGGATTAGTTAAACGACATTACATAGATCCAGTTAACATGTAGAACACTTTGATTCAGCTCTCTGGAGTCACCGTGGTCTCTGAGTGTTTCTAGGAGAATAACTCTTGTTGGAAACATTGATGATCGGTGTATCTCGTTATATAGCTTTTTGACTGTATCCTCTATGTTAAAGGATTCTTCGCTATAAGCATCAATGGATCTGAGCCTATCGAGATATGTAGATATATATAGCTTTGATAAGTTAAAAAGCACTTCCCCTGGATCGAGCTCCTCTATATCTCCTAAAGTCCTTGAATCTATAGCGGTACCCTCACCAGTTCTGACTTTTAATACATATTTTAAATTTTCATCTATATATAGCTCATGGATCCATCTATAATATATCGGAGGAGTCCTATCTTCTGGCACAATATATTTTAATATATATTCGAAGAACCATATAGTATTCACATATACATATCTTAGATCACCAAACCATCTAATTGTATAGCCCTTGTTGGTTGACAGCCTGATTACCCTCCAGATAACACTTAATGTGCTAATTACTATTAACTTTAATTGTTAGAAAGGATTTGTAGGGATTTAAGATCTTAGATTAAGGCTGGGCATGTTTTTATAAGCGATTAGAGATATTATTAGTCTTGATAGGGAAGAGATCATAAATGTGATTTCCGCACCATATAGAGATGACATAGAGGCTATGGCCGAACCTGCAAGCGAGGATATAGAGGCACTTATATTAGTGGAGTGGTAAGTGTGATTACTGCAAGTATTGATGCTCTCTTCTCTTTAGGGAGTATGTATAGGTTATATAGGCCTGTACAGAGATCCCATGAAGATCACCATATAGCTGAATACACCTCCAATGCTATCTGTGAAGCAAAGCTTCTAGCAAGCATGAATATTAGTGATATAGGTGATATAGCGATTAGAGATATTATAGATATCTTTCTGATCCCATATTTTTGTATATATGTAGGCCATATATGAAACATAACAGCTTTCACCACATATGTGGTTGCTATCTTTACTGTTATCCAAACCTCATCACCGCCTATTTTATAGATCAAATAATGTGGCTGAGCCAGCAAAGTTGAGAGGGAGGTTGAGAAATTATATGTAGGAGATTCAATCATCCAATATCTCAAACTCCTCTCCTTATCAAAATTTTGTGAAGCTTTGTCCATCATATCCCCACATACTTCTCAATCTTCAATCCAGCTAAAGAGATCTTCGTATACTTAAGCCCCCACACAATTTCCTGGTAAAACCGTTGAATATGCGCTGGGGTTAAAGCCATAGAAGCCCTCTACCTGGTTTTTAAACTTACTGAATATCTTATAAAGCTCAATTATATTTTAGACTAGAAAATTTTATATTATGTTTTATATTTATTTTATATATGATCGGTAGGATCATAAGCCCACCCGAGTATTGTTTCTTCAACTCTATTTCCGGCATTTGATCTTTATTGTGAAACGTTGATGAGGAATCTAGCAATGTTATAACTGAAAGCTTCGTCCCTTAGGATAGGGGAGAGGTTATTTTATTTTCTTTCCTCCGAATCTGAGTTTTCTAGATCTTAGATCATAGCTCTTACATCTCCTACACTTGATAGCTCCAGGAGGATTTGTTGCTCCACATCTTCTACATATCTTCTTATCCAGAGCTCTATCCATAACAATTTTCATTAGCTCAGGATCGTTTAGCGGCATGGGTCTCCACGATATCTATTTAGATGATATCTTAAAAGCTTAGATGATAACCCTTAATATCTCAGAAAAAGAATTTGTATTAGAGAGCCGGGGTGGCCGAGCGGCCTAAGGCGGCGGGCTGCAGTGGTAAGGCCGTCGTAACCCGCTATATCGCGGGTTCGAATCCCGCCCCCGGCTCCAAACATCACAATTAACTTGGATCTGCTTTTGCGATGTTAAAGCTTCCCCGATTCTGAGTTAGAAGTTTGAGGGTTTCAGAGAATAGATCCCGTAGGATCTATGAAATAGCCTATATGGGCTGTATTCTTTTTCATGGTAGTAGGGATGCTTTTTACTCGTTTGTTGTCTAGCCTAAGCTTATGAGCATCCAATCCATAGTTGTTTTGATGTTGAGGTGATATCTCTGCCAGATCTTGGGAGACCTCGAGATGCTATGATGCTCGGAGCTCCCGAGGTTTCAAGTCTAGATGGGAGCCCGGTGCCACTGGGCTCAACCGCCCTTCAGAGAAGCCTCCTAGGGCATATAGCCCGGGAGGTGGAGTGGGGAATCCCCAACGCCACAGAATCAAAGCCCTGTGGGTCAAAAACATAGCAATACCAAACAAAAGAATACCAACGACAATCAATGACCATCGGAGGACAAGCGGTGTGAGAAGCGCCAGGATATAGGCTTTGCAGCTGATATGTTATGGGTAGATATAGTGAGCATCTCGATCGAGGAGATGTGCAAGGATAAGGATCTCACCTTTTGTATTTGTAAGGCCCAGGATGAGAGGAGAAGCCCTGAGATAGGGTGTAGAGAGGAGGAGTCATGCTATGTTTGCTGGCGTTGTGGCAAGTATTTCCCGTATAGTAGGATAACTGTGGTGGAAACGCTTAGGTGTCCATGTTGTGGGTATAGGATCATAGCTAAGGCCAGACTACCTACTGGAAGAGCTATAAAGGCTATATAGGCTCTCAACCAATAATCATTATCCATAAATAAGAAGCGAACAATATATTGAAATCTATATATTGTTCTTCTTAATATCTATTTTAGTTGGTTCAAATGGGGAGAAGCTTGGGCATAGAGCTTCCTATATTCCCTACGAGTGTAATAGGCAGCTATCCCAGGCCGAGATGGCTTAGAAATATGATTAGGCAATGGTCCTTAGGAAGAGTTGATGATAAAGCCCTGGAAGAGGCGTTTAATGATGCTGTGAAAATAGTTGTGTGGGAGCAGGAGGAAGCCGGGATAGACATACCAAGCGATGGTGAGATGAGGAGAGATGAAATGGTTGAATACTTCGCAGCTAGGATCGATGGCTTTAAATTCTACGGTCCTGTGAGGGTGTGGGGCAATAACTTTTTCAACAAGCCTGCCGTTGTGTCTAAGCTAGGCTATAGAGAGCCTATAGTGTTGAGGGAATACCAATTCCTCAGAAGCGTTAGCAGGAGAAGCGTTGTAAAGGTAACTATAACAGGTCCATATACCATTGCGGATTGGAGCTTCAATGAGTACTACAGCTCTAAGGAAGAGCTAGTATTCGAACTGGCAAAAATAATAAATAGGGAAATCCTAGCACTACAAGAGGCAGGAGCCCTCTTTATCCAGGTAGATGAGCCAGCATTAACAACACATCCTAAGGAGATGGAGTGGGCTGTAGAGGCTATAAACGAGGTTACCAGAGGTGTTAATATAAAGTTGGGTCTCCATGTATGCTATAGTGATTATGAGCTTCTCTCTAAGTACTTTGAAAAACTGGCATTCAGCCAGTTTACACTTGAATTTGCCAATAGAGGTTATAGAGATCTCAATGTCCTTTCAAAGCTAGGGGATAAAGAGATAGGTTTAGGAGTTATTGATGTTCATAGTAGGGTCATCGAGGATCCTACGAGTGTCGCTAGAGCTATAGAGAAGGCAACAAAATATATTGAACCAGATAAAATATATGTTAACCCAGATTGCGGACTCAAACTTCTTCCCAGAGATATCGCTAGGAGAAAACTTGAGGTCATGATGCTGGGAACTAACATAGCTAGAAAGGAGTATATGGCCCGAGGGATATCCAAGATAGAGCTGAGGGGATAGATATGGAAGTATATCTAATGCAACATGGCATATATCCTAGACCCCGGGGACTTGCTAAAGCAATATCCAGGTATATATCTGGAAAGCTCTCAAGAGAGGATCTAGATAAAATATATGCTCGATACACCGAGAAGTTTTTTAAACATATGTTGAATCTGGGATACAATAGATTCAGCGATGGGATGCTAAGATGGGATGACATATTTAACCCGATGATCTCTGGTATCGAGGGTGTAGAGATTAACGGGCTCAGAAGATTCTATGATAACAATTACTTTTTTAGGCAGCCAATTATTAAAAATAAAATCAATTATCGAGAAGCAATAGCATCAATATTTCTCGAAAGAAGCATAGAGATTGCTAAGAAAATGGGTATCACAATCGACAGAGTAGCGCTAAGCCTTCCAGGGCCGTTTACAATGGCAACCAATTCTCTCCTAGATCAAAACATATATAGTATTGAGGAACTTATGAGGGATTATGTTGAAAAAGTGATTTTTCTAGAAGTAGAAAAAAGTCTTAAAATAGGCGTCAAAAACATAGATCTTCACGAACCATCTTTAGTAGTATATGAAGCGCCGCTGAATTATATTGAAAACATATATAGGAAGCTTTCAGAGAGGTTTCCGAATTCTAGGTTCTGGATTATTACGTATTTTGGATATAAGTGGGAGGTATTGCAAACATTTGCGAGGTTGGCCAGTAAGAATGGAAATATATTTTGCACAGTAGACGTTACAGAGGTATCCCCTCCTCCTTGGGATCAGATAATCGATCTAGTATCTATGGGAGACTTAGCCCTTGCAGTTGTTAATGCTAGGACTACAAAGATGGAAAACTACAAAGATCTAGTATATAGGATTTTGGAGATAGCTAGAAGAAGAGATAGTGGAGAGCTATATATAACCCATAATACCAGCTTAGAATTCCTCCCAGAAGTGGTAGCAATGAAAAAGCTAAGACTTCTAAGGAGAATAGCCAAGAGTGTCAGAGAGAAGCTATATTCACAGCTTCCGCACTCTAAAGAATAAGGCTTTTGGTTAATTGGCGTAACGCTTATTAACCCAGAATCAAGATCAGATCTAGGTGAGCTATATGAGCAGCACCGAGAAGGTAATAAGCGTTCTAAAAAGTAAGGGAAAAGCTTCTCCTAAAGAGATAAGCCAGTCTACAGGGCTTAACTATAATACTGTGAGAGGAGCCCTCAACAGACTACTTAAGAAGGGTCTTGTAAAGAGACTAGAGAGAGGGGTCTACGCGCCAGCATAAATATCGTTGGCTAGATATCTGTGATATACCATATACTTTTTTATCCCCAGATTTCCATTTAATAAATTAATGGATATAATATGACGAAGTTTGACCTGATAGGTCCTAGCGAGGATATCCTTAGAGGCTCGTTAGAAGACGCGATGCAAGAATTTTTATCACAGCTGAGAGCCTCAGGAGCCAGCGAGAAAACCGTGAGGAGCTATAGAGCGGCTATAAGGGATTTCATATCTATAGTTGGTAACAAAAAGGTTTCAGAGATAAGTGAGAGGGATATACATAAATGGAGATTAGAGAGGGTTAGGAGAGGCTTCAATAAAGGTATAAAGGGGAGAGGTTCTGAAACTACTCTTTATTACTACTCGTTATTTATTAGATCTTTTATAAAGTGGCTAGGGCTAAGGATCAATGTTGGTGGGTTTAAGAAGGGGTCTAGAAAGCTTATTGAGACTCTGAAACCCCAAGAGATCTTTAAGCTCTTAAATGCTGCCCGCGATGCAACAGATCTTCTAATAATCTCTCTCCTCATAGAAACAGGCCTCAGAGCTTCTGAACTTCTCTCTCTGAGATGGAAAGACATAGACTTAGAAGCTAGGGAAATCTATGTGAGGGGAGCTAAATATGGTGAGGAAAGGGTAGTATTTATCGGGGATCTCTCTAAAAAAGTGTTAGAGACTGTGAAAACGTATGTATCTTCAGAAGATGAGAGGGTCATACCTATGACATATACTGCTTTATATAAAAGGCTTAAAACACTAGCAATTAGAGCTGGCATAGATCCTAAAAGGGTAAGGCCCCACATATTGAGACATACATTCGCAACTGAATCGCTTAAGAGAGGCTTACCTCTTCCAGTTCTGCAGAGAATATTAGGGCATAAAGATATAAAGACTACCCAGATATATCTGCACATGGTGAAAGAAGATATAAAGAATATATACCTAAAAATATATTCGATCTCAGGAATACATGGTGGATCTGAGATTATTGGTGGAAGATCTATATAAACTTTTGGGATCTAGTCGATCACTTTAGTAACAGCCGCTAGATTCTCAGCGGCCTCTTTCGAGAGACCATCTTTCCCCAGGATTGTATATCTCTCGGGTCTTATTTTATGGGCTATCGTTAGGGCTTCTATAATCTTCTCCTTTGAGACGCCGAGCTCTTTAGCAGATGTAGGAGCACCAAGAGCCTTAAGTATATATCTTATTTTTCTCCAGTTTCTTCCATGTAGATGGGCCATCATGATCGTTCCCATACCAACTTGCTCACCATGGAGTGCTGGGTAGTTAGCTACTAGATCTAGAGCATGGCTAAAGAGATGCTCTGACCCACTTGCAGGTCTTGTTGAACCCGCAATGCACATAGCTACACCGCTGCTGATTAAACCTTCAACAACAATTCTATATGAATCTATAGAGGCGCTCCTAATCCTCCTCCAAGAGCTTATTACGTGCTTGGCACTATGTATGGCGAGTGATGCCGCATACTCAGCATAATACTCATTATGAAGAAGGTGAGCAAGTCTCCAATCCAGCACAGCTGTAAACTTGGCTATCAAGTCCCCTACCCCTGCTATTAGCAATCTCCTCGGAGATCTAACTATATAGTCGAGATCAACAAATATTGCTAGAGGCGTTACAGCCTCAACAGATTTTACCTCGCCAATCCCCTTGATAGATGCAAAGGGTGATGCTATCCCATCATGTGATGGTGCTGTTGGAAAGCTTATAAATGTTTTACCAGTTTGTCTAGCGGCATATTTAGCCACATCTATAGCCTTCCCACCGCCAAGCCCTATTATTGCATCAGCCTTGAATTCTTTAGAGACATCGACTACCTTTACAACCTCTTCTATAGATGATGACTTAACATTAATAAATGATACATCGAAACCTTTATCAGATAGCATATCTGAAACCTCCTTCGCATATACCATTGTATCTTTAGAACCGCTTACAATAAGAATCTTCCTGCCTATACCTAGAGCTTCTATTTTGTCGCCAACCTCATACCTTATCCCAGACCCTATCAGTATCAGCCTTGGAAGATCTATCAAATGCCTTGTCGAATGCTTGTGCAAATCTATCCAACAGATAATGAGATTTCCTAGAATATAAAGAAAGACAGTTATAGAGACCCGATATCAGCCGGCTCAATCTTGACTCAGATTAATGGGTCTTCTAATATAAAAGATCCCTCTAAGAAGATCTATAGAAAAACCAACTTAAACTCCAATTAAGAGCGATTATCTAGATTAAGCGACGCTATTAGGCATATCAACCATAGCTAATGTCTCTAATGCCTTATAAGAATCTATAATAGCCTATAATATAATAGCTATAAGGGTCAAGAAGCTTGAACCAAGATAGCGGATCTTTAGAACACTAATATTATCTCCTTTTACCATTTTCTATATATATTAGACTTTGAAGAAGATTGCGATCCTTTATTCCAACACTTTCGGCAGCTTTTAATAAAGACTCAGGATCCAGACTACCATATAGCCTTAGAGAGATTTCTCTGATGGTCTCGCCGTATTCCCAGGGAAAAACGATCCAATCGGTGGTCTCTGCATAGTAGTAATCAGGGTATAGGATTGTTCTGGGCTTAACATAGAGAGTCGCGGTTCTAACCTCTTTAGCTCCATATAGCTTTATAAGTTCTATCGCTGTTTGCAGCGTTCTACCACTATCTGAAACATCATCAACTATTAGAACTCTCTTCTCCCTCGGGGATAATGTTGGTCCAGACGTTACGAGGGGCCTTTCTCTAGTCTCACCGACTCCTTTATAGAACTTAATGCCTATCCCACCGACATCGTCCACTCCAAGAAGATCTGATACGATCTTCGCCAAGATCCAGCCATTCCGAAAGATACCAATAATCATATCAGGAAAAAAACCGCTGTCAGAGATTTTCTTCGTAAGTTCAAGCGCGCCATTAGATATATCGGACCAGTTAAGTACAAGAAAACCCATATGAAATCCCCCATATATCTATTAACATAGCAAGGTATAAAGAATATCTACTCCTTGTCTTAGTATAGTTCTCTTATTCTTATCTATAGTCGAAAGCCTTATCTTTTTAGACGAAAAGAAGATCTGACTATTACTCGCCTATGGAGATCCTCTGACCTCTTCCCCACCCTGAAAGGGCGAGGCTTCGAGTTGTAATCGTCTTATCTGCGATCTCACCTATTGGCGTATAATTTCTGAATTCCATGGCTCTCTGCTCATCCCCCGATTGCTTTTCACTCTTTTTAACCATTATAGGTTAAAACTAATGATATTGAAATGATATTGAAATCTAGTTAAGAACCGTAGAGATAACATTCTTAGATAACGCTATATTTGTAGTGGGCTTATATTCAATTGGGGCTTCAACGAGAGATAAATCAAAGGAAGGGGGAACAATGGACCTCCCTAGAAGAGGTGCGATGTTAGCAGTAGATGATGGTTACTTCCAGCCTGAATATAAGTCGCTAAAAGGGTATGCCCCGGTTGTGGGGGTTATTGGCTATAAGTCTAGAATCTATGGAATTGTTGTTAAAATGCTTCTAGTTGATTCTCCATACATCGAAGATCTATTGATAGATATATATAGCGAGGCTATAAGGCTCACTGATAAGGTCTTTGAAGCTGTTGTGTGTGATAATGTTATATATGGGGGGTTCTCGGTATATGATCCTTGGAGGTTAAATGAAAGAATCGGAGTACCTATAATAGTTGTGTTTGACCATCCACTAGATCTCACAAGGATAAAGGCTGCTCTTGAAAGCCATTTCGAGGATTATATTGATAGATATAATGTGATAGAGAGATCTTATAAGAGCTCTAGAGTAGTTGCTACACCTAAAGGGTATATAAGAATGCTATGTATAGGGTTGAAATGGGATATATGCTTAAAGCTTATAGCAGATAACCAAACATATCATCCACTTCCACAGCCTCTAAGACATGCAGATGTGATAGCATCAGCTATTGGGAGAGCCCTTGCCATGAGATCTTCTTCTGCTAAGATGTAGCTTGATAATCAATGATAATATTAAATATACTAGAGCCAGCCCCCCAAGGATCGTTCCAAATATAGATGCCCAGATGAGATCAGGATCGCCCAATTTGTACACCAACTTTCAATGATCTATATAGGTGATTTTAATAGCTCTACTATTTCTTTGCTCCTCGTAACAACTATGGATCCTATGTTTGATAATCTATCTAGTGGTATTTCCACATGCCTGCCTTTATCGTCTGTGATATGAGCCCCAACCTCTCTTGCAAATCCTATTGCTGCAGCTACGTCAACATTCCTCAACCTTCCCCTGAGATCTATGAAGGCCTTAAATCTACCAATAGATGTGTAGATTATATCCAGAGATGCAGAGCCCAAGGATCTTATCTTAGGTTTGTCTAGCTTCAACCAGATTTTATATATTCTTCCAATCAGGTCTGGCTCTTCAAAGTATACGAGGATTGCATCGCGAATATCCACTATATATTTAGATGCGGGTTTACCGTCTATAATGGCGTTGACTCCTTTTATAAAACTATAATATTTATCCCTAAAGATCTCTGATACTACGCCCACAGCTATATCATCTACAGATACACTCTCTTTATATAGGAGAGCTGCAATACTAACGCTACAATATGGCACGTTCGCTATATAGTTTATAGAGCCGTCAAGAGGATCTAGAAGGATTATATATTCTGGGGTCTCTCTACCAGTATATAGCATACCTGATTCTTCAGTTATTATCAGAGCGTTGATCCCAGATTGCTTAATAGCGTCATATACATAATTCTCGATCTCACGATCTATTCTCCGCGTAATGTCGCCTGCAGGATTCTTTGACAAAATTCTAGACATGCTCTGATCATCGCTTCTCTCTCTAGCAAATTTAGAGGCATCTATAGCTATTCTGACCAACAGCCTAAAAAGTTCCTTAATATCCGTTGTCGGCATACCCCCTTTCATATGAGCTGCCAAATAAGCCACCAAAGATGGAACTGCCTGGGCTCTAATATCTGGAGACATAGTTATGGAACCTTATGCTTGATCAAAGATCATGAATCGAAGCCTAATATTAGCATAAACACATAAGTCTCTTAGATAGGTTATGAAGTACGACGCAGTAGTAATTGGTGGAGGACTCTTAGGGCTTTTCACAGCCCTCGAAATGCTTAGAAGAGGATATAGAGTAGCTATAGCTGAGAAAGAAACCCTTTGCTCGAGTTCCTGTTCTAGAAGTACCGGGATCATGACGAGACAGCTAGTTTTAAGAGCCGACATAATTTTCGCCGATAGATCCATAAAGATAGTCAGAAAGCTCGAAAAGAGTCATGGCAAAATATATTTCAAGAAAAAGGGGGTTCTGACAATAAATAGTAGAGGTCGCGTGGTTAATAGGCTTGAAGCTATATATAGATCTATTGGTGTGAACTATAAACTACTAGATCCATATGAAATTAGAAATATATGGAATATATTGAAAGTCAGGGATAGCGAGGTGGGGATATACACTGAGGATGATGGTATTCTAGATATAGGTTCTATATCCTATGGGCTTCGCAAGGAGATAGAAGATCTAGGGGGATCTATATATGAAACATGCGGCGATATATATTTAAAGCCAGATGGAAATAGGGTTGAGAAAACAATATCTGTTAAAAGCAGCTGCGAGGTATACGGAGAAATCTTTATCCTAAACGTTGGTGTAAACACTTCTCAAGTATATATGAAGAGCCTTGGAGAAAGGTTATCACCACAGCAAATATTTCTACTATGCCAGAGTCTCGCGATAGAGCTTGGGCTAGGAGACGATATCCCAGTGATCTATGATAATGTGTCACATCTATATATAGTGCCTGAAACATTTAAAAGGGCAATAATAGGTGATGGCCCATGCGAATTTCTCGAAAGTCCCGATAATGTTTCACCAAGCAGATCTTTACTCGATAAGGTGTTAGATGATTTCATTGATAGAGTTAAAGGTGCAGATAGCGCGAGACCCATAGCATTAATAAGTGGCTCCTGTGATCTAACGCAGGATCATCTCCCCTTTCTAGGAAGAGATTCAAGGTACAGAAATCTTTTTCTAGCATATGGACTAAGCACCTATGGAACCATGAGGTCACCATATCTCGGGATACAGCTGGCAAGGTTAGCTATGGGAGATAATGTGGATCCTGAGATAAGAGTTCTTAGTTTAAGGAGCACTAGAAGCATTGAGGGCTGTGGAGAAATACATACACCCATAATGTATAGTGCGTATTCCCCTTCACATAACTTTTAATATTCTCCTTTTTATACATGGTTTTACCCTTTTAACAATATATTCTCTATAGCATACCTTGATAACCCTAATGGGTAATCATGGACGCTTTTCTCTAAACCTATGATAGAAGATCCTATAAGAGTCTCCTAGAACGCTCTATGCTCTTATGGCAAAGCTGAGTGTCTCCTATAACACTCTCCCAATATACTTCCTTTACCTCTCTACAATATTTATTAACCCGTCTTCAAGAACAACAGCTTGCCTCAGCGTCTTTATATACTTCTTATTTAGAATCTCGCCCAGTATGGTTATAAAGCCATACTCTGACCTCCTCCCCGCCCTAAAGGGCGAGGGTTTCCTTCAGGACGGTTCATCGGTTCCCCATCTATTCGGGTTTACATCTGTCATTTGAGGGGCAGTGGGGGTGGCCAGAGATCCCCCAGGAATTGCTTTGATCCCCAGCATCTTCAATGCTCTCTTCCTTATGTTTAGCTTCCCAATGATGTCTCTATCTGCTTCGAATCCGCATCTGGGGCATTTTAATCTTCTATATCCGTTCTCCTCAAGCTTTGAATCGCATTTTGGGTATTCCTATGATGTCCCATTCGAGTTTACTATGGCAAGTAGAACCCCGTGCTTCATAGCCTGCCAGCCTATCTATCTCCCAAGCCTAGCATAGCTCATTATAATGAGCCTCATCCTGTGATCCTTGTTCTTTATCTTTCTCAGAGAATTTATCAGTCCTGTGAGATCTTCTCTAGCTACTGCATATCCAAGCTTCTTAGCAAGCCTCACTATCTCAAGAGATGTTTTCCTAGCCCAGTCCTCCAGGATATCCCTAGCCTTTCTGTGATAGGATCTTATTCTATTTAGGATCTCCCTTCTCCTCCTCCATGCTAGATATTTAGTTGAGGAGTATCTCTTCTGGAGATCCTCGGCAAGCTTCTTCCACCTATGGGCTTCATCGATCTTGGTGTCCCTCTCCCCATTGATCACGTGATCTCCATAGACTATCTTCTTCTCATTGATATCCACAGTTATAGCATCTCTTGGCTGGTAGGGCTGTGGCTTGGGTATTTTCTTTGATATCCAAAGCATCATCCTATCACCTCTATAAACTAGCCTTGCCCCTCCATTTTCATACTGGTCATATCTCCTATCCCAGCCGATGATCTTAAGTTTAACACCTCTTATGATCTCCACATAGCCATCTTTCACCCTATACCCCGATCCTGGATGTAGGAGCATTGATAGCTTCCTAACTAGGCCTCCTCCTAGGATTGTTCCTCCAAGACTTTGCATTTGCAAGGGCATCCCTATAGCAGTCAATAGCAACCCTGGATGGAAGCCCAAACTATTCCATCAGCTCTCTGTATAGAGCATTATGAACCCTCCCAATTCTCCTCAGATCTAGGCCCAGGATCTTGTTTATAGCATAGTTGAGAGCAACATTGTATCTCCTGAGGAGCTCTACAGCCCCAGGCTCGGGACTAATCCTCATTCCAATCGAGAGGGTTAGCAAACCCTCACCGCCAGAGGCCATAGAGCCCCTCCAAAAACAAAAACCTAGAAAACAAATAAAACCATCCCCGCCCTTCAGGGCGGGGCTTTCAGTTGTAATCAGACCGGAGCTCTACATCATTCTTTCAGAAGCGCCTTGGCCTCTTCACCAAGAATTATTATAGAGTACATCAATATAAGCATTCTAGCTACCATAAAAATTAGGTAGGGAATATGTTGGAAGCAAGAATACTCGATCTAGAGAAGGAGGCCAAAAGATGCGGAGGAGTTGTAGCGGCAATACTATCAAGCCTGAGAAAAGTTAAAAAAGGCGATAAAATAAGAATAAGTGCTTCAGAAAGCCAGGTTAAGGAGCTTAACGAGGCAATAGATCTGTTTCTGAGATATGGATTGATACAAGTGGTTAACAAGATATCTGATAGGGAAATTGTTATAGAGAAGATCAAATGAGCATAAGGTATCAGAGTTCTGGACTTTAATTATCTATATAGGCTTTAGGTTATAGTTTTGCGAGTTGTAAGTTGATCGCTGATTCGATACAGCTGGATGCCCTATTCCATGAGAAGCTTTATAGAGAGAATTCCCTGGCATCCTCAGCATCCTCGAACTGCTAATCATCAAAAAGCATAAGGCTTTTGACAGTTAAAAGTCTAATTCTTTTAGGATGGAAGGATGCTAACTTTAGCTTTATTAACATATATTATTGTTGGCAACGATAAAATTAAGAAGAGCAAGGCTAGAAGAATCGTCAATATTTTGAGACCATATAAGTCAAAGATCTTCCCACCAAGGATTTCGCCCAATCCTATGCCTATACCGAGAACTGTTACGTAGATACCTGAAGAAGGTCCTCTCCGTCTGCTTTCATCTGTATAATCGGCTAGAAGTGCTATCAGTGTCGGGGGAATAGAGAGGGCAGGTATAGCTAGAATTATTATTAGTGGCAGATATAATAAAAGATTCTCGTATGTAAAACCCGCTGTAATCAACGCCGCAGGAAAGGATACTGCGCCTAGTATCAATGATCTCCCTTTACCTATTTTCGCAGATATCATACTGCCTATCATGATGCCTAGGGAAACACCTAGAAGGGCTAATATGAGTAGCAGCCCAATGCTTGGGTTAGCTCCTATATCTTCGAATGAACCTATATAGCTGTTAGATATATTAGCTAGAAATGGTATTGAGACCCCTAGCTTCAGCTCACTTAGTATTTTAGGTGAGAGAAAGCCCACCCCGAGAATCATTGCCATTCCAAACCACATAGGAACTAAGTAAAGTGATCTTCTATCAACTTGATAAATTTTATAGCCTGTCCTCAGCTCCGATCTAGCGACTGTTATGAATATGCTTGTCACAATCGATACAAATGCTAGTATAGAAGATACCATAAATCCTCTTAGCATTCCTAAGATTTCTAAGAACCCTGCTAAAGCGAAACCCACAGCATATCCTCCTAGGTTTGATGCTTCAAAACCGCCGACACCGAAGATCCTCTTAGCAGCACTAATCCCCATGGTCCCCTCAGCTACAGCTGATAAAGAGGAAACCAATATCATAGATGCGGACAACCCTGCAAGAGCGTTAAATATAAGTAGATATGAAAAACTAGGTGCTACGTCCATAGCCATGTAGGATAACGAGAGTACAGTTGATGCTATTAAAAGAGAAATTCTAAGCCCTAGGACCTCGTATATGACTCCACATAGAAAGCCCGATAACGCTTCAACTATCGAGTAAGCTGCCAATAGCTGGCCTACTGTAGCCGCGCTCAACCCCGGATATGTTAGGGCTATTGACACTATGAACACGGCATTAGCCGCTCTCACAACAGCTACAGAGAGATATACTAGGAATAACCTGCCTAGATGCAACCACATTATCCTCCTAGGATTTTCTTGATTGCTCATATTTAAAAATTAGAGAATCATGTTTAGCTCGTTGAATATATAATCATGGTTTGTCATAGCTTCTAAAAGCTATCTAAGGGGATTCGGATTTCACATAACTTTATCGTATTTATGCCCAACCATGTTCTAGGATCTAGATATCCCTATGAGCCTACTTAGATTTTCACCTCTACCCGTATCGTAGGGGCCACAGAGAAATTTGCTACCTATATCAATACGAAACCTAAAATAGCTTGTGAAAGATATCCTAAGGATAATCTTAACCCTAATCTTAGAGGCCTCACCTATAATCTTAAGCCAAACCCTCAGCTGGTGGATTCAGATGATGAGACTAGGCGATGAAAGCCCTGCCCGATGCTAATGAAGCCGGGAGAAGAGGGCTTGATAGATACCAACCCAATAAAACAGAACTCCCTTAGGGAAAATAAGGTTAGAAGATACAAGTATCTACTGAGGAGGTTGAAGTTAGAGCTAATCCCTCCCCCGCTCTAAGGGGAGCTCCACTCTTCATATAGAGATAGAGAATATAGAGCTCATAGATCTTTATCCCCGCCCTGAAAAGCTAGATTTTCGATTGTAAAAAAGAAGGAGGCGAAGCCTGTCTATAGGAGGAGCACAGTGATGCTACGGATATCTAAGGAAAATACTGAGACCCAAGCCCAACTAGCCAAAGGATGTTATAGCTATGAGGCACTCAGGAAATTATTAAAGGATCACAGAACAAGGCTTATTATATTGGGCTATGCAAGGCTTAGAAAACAGATCGATTGGCATCCTATGAAGCACAGAGCATGCTGGCAATAGTAGATCCTAGGGGATCTCCTCTGAATGCTCGCTATGCGACGTAGAGATAGTTGAGATCGGATATAGAAAGCCGAGATACCCTGGATACAGGTTCGGAAGCTTATAGAGACGTGGTTAGGAAGTTCAACACAAGGAAGAGGGTCTTCAAGATCCTGGGGGATCAAAATAGATTTCAGAAAGCTCTAATCCCCGTGCTGTCCCTCAAATAACAGATGTAGACCTGAATAGATGGGGGGAGCCGATGAACAGCTAAAAAGTGTAGGGTTGAAAGCATATAAAAGTAGAGATCACAAACCCGCCTAGTACAGCGGGTAGGATTGGAAATCGATAGAAGGGGGTCAGACGCTCTAGGAAGGCTAGCTCTCGAAGGATAGGTGGATAGGTTAGACAGAGGTTAATGAGGTGAAAAAAGAAGCCCAATGAAAGTGAACACTTGCGTTTCGACTCCTATAAGCATCATTAATTACTTGTTATAGCTAGTCTCATATCAACTAATATCCCCCGGTGTGAATTATTAATTGTGAAGACTCTTGAGAACTAAAATAATAACCTCTATTGGGCCATCATCCAAAAGCCAAGAGATCTTGAGGGAGTTTTATAGATTAGGTGTTAGATGTATGAGAATAAACTTCGCTCATGGAGAGACCAAATTCTGGGGAGAGATAGTGAGTGCCATAAGGGATCTAGAAGCATTGGTAAGGGATTATATATGCCTAATAGGGGATCTTCCGGGACCCTCCATAAGGTTAGGCGACTTTGGAGAGCTTTCGTTTAAAAGAGGAAGTAAGATCGTGTTTTCAAACACAGGAGATGGCATTCCTGTACGTGATATCGAGTTCTACGAATTGGCTGACGAAGGCGATATAATATTGCTCGACGATGGTAGAGTAGTACTAGAAGTTATATCTTCTAGCTGGGAAAGGGTAGAGACTATAGCACTAACCGACGGGATCCTTAGATCCGGGAAAGGGCTTGCGATCAGAGGTAAAGAGATGAGCTCTCAAATCCTGAGGGAGAGAGATCTAGAGGCTCTTAGGTTTTCTATTGAAAATAGCTTCTCATACGTAGGCGCTAGTCATGTGAGGAGCCCTGAGGATCTTAGGGTTGTAAGGAAAACGATACAAAGTTTAGGCGGAAAGCAGAAAATTCTAGCAAAGATAGAGAATATGAGTGCGGTTAAAAACATAGAATCCATAGCTGAGGAGGCAGATGGAATTGTGATTGCTAGAGGTGATTTGGGGATGAATGTAGGTTTAGAAGAGATCCCAGCGATCCAAAGAAAAGTCATTAATATATGCCGTGAAATGGGAAAGCCTTGTATAGTTGCAACCCAGATCCTTGAATCTATGATGAGCTCTCCGGTTCCCACAAGAGCTGAGGTTGGAGATCTCTATAACGTAGTAGCACAGGGGGTTGACGGGATAATGCTAACGGGCGAAACTGCTGTAGGTATATACCCTATAGATGCTGTTAAATGGGCAAAGAAGGTTATAGAGAGAGCTGAAAAAGATCCAGAAATCATATATAGAGACCTAGAACCAAAAGAACTTGCATCCAATACTGGAAAGAAGAGTAGGTTTCCATATGGAATCTATAAGCTTTCTGAAAGCATGCAAGCTCCCATAGTGATAATAGACGAAAATCTTAAGAATGCCACCATGATTTCTGTGAATAAGCCAAAACATAGAATCTATTTCATCACAAACAACATAGATTTGTATAGGCAGGCACATCTACTCTGGGGTGTAGAACCGATTTATATTAAAGATCTCTCAGGTGACCGTGACACAATTCAATACATAAAAGAGAAGATCTTGAAAGAGACATCAGAAGCAAATCCATATGACAAGCTACTACTGATAAACAATATTTCGAATAAGAAGAGCATAGAAATAGTAGAACTGTAGATAGATCGGGAGATGTCTTCTCTCTATACCTTAGAGGACAGAGCTCTTCAACTATAATAGAAGAGCTTTCATAGCTTAGTACGGCCGAAAGTCTCGCAATTAAAGGCTAGTGGGTCAGTAAGCTTATAAGCCACCGTAGATATATATTGATGAGTCGTATCCCCAAGTCCCGCAATATGCGGGATAGGGGTAACGCGCCTAAAACCAGGCGCAGGGCTAAACCATGCAATAGCATGGGATGTAGCCTCAAACCTATCCACCTAGGGGAGCTTCTCTCCTCCAAGGTGGATAGGTTTGAGGCTAGACGAAGTCTAACGAAAAATATGAGGGGGAGGAAAGATGGATCAGGTGCAGGCTAAACAGGTCCCTCCAGGGCAGAGATATATACCTAGATTTATAATATATGCGGAGTTTGGGATCCCGAAGGTTGATATAGGGAAATATAAATTAAAAGTCGAGGGGCTTGTGGAGAGGAGGCTGGAGCTCAGCTATGAGGATCTGAAAAAGCTAGTTGACCTCGAGTATGTCTCGGATTTTCACTGTGTTACAGGTTGGAGCGTTGCTGATGTTAGGTGGAGGGGTGTATCTCTGAGGAAGATCATGGATATGGCTGGGGTGAAGAACGATGCTAGGTGGCTATTTACAATCAGCCTAGACGGATATACAACAACTACTTCTATAGAGGATGCTAGAGATCCAAGAGCTATGATTGTCATTGAAATCAACGGGAAGCCTTTAACCATTGAACAGGGATTCCCGGCCAGGATCTTTATACCCCATCTCTATGGCTGGAAAGGGGCTAAATGGATCGAGAGACTTGTCTTCATAGACCACTATGTTGATGGATATTGGGAGGAGCGCGGCTACCATGAGAGAGGCAATGTTTGGGAGGAGGAGAGATTTAAAGGATCTAGTGGAAGACATCTCAGAAGACGTGTAGCTGGTTTCACATGACCCTCTTCCCACCCTTCTAGGGCGGGGTTTCCACCGCTGTGATCTCTGGCATTACCCTTCCATGCGGAATTAGCTCTTTCCACGATCATCGGAGTGGGGGATAATTGGTGGGGAATCCTCCCCTACCAGGTCATCGAGGGCTTGAGCCCTAGAAATTAACCCACGCCTTGGGGCTTAAGATCGAAGAATCCTCTCTCTAACTCTCTTTAAGCAGGAAGAGATTCAGTTATGGTTGTTTTAAAACTATTTTTGGATAAGCCGGAGGGCTATATAGACTCTCGAGAGACTTCCATGAACATATTGTGTGCTGAAAAATATCATTCTATAACGAAGATTTTCTCTGATGAAGTTTTTAAGCAGCCTAAACTGATCTAGAGATATTGCTAGAATGACTATAGAGCCTTCTCTAAGTAGATCCATAGCTCTGTTAAGAAATAATATGGGTAGCTTAAGTGTTTCACTACTATAGACTCTGCTTCTCCTTCCATAAGGAAGATCTGATATAATGGCATCTGCACATTCCCTTCGAAAGGCCGGGTGCATAGCGTCCGCCACCACTGGATCGAAGATACATTGACGCCTAACTATTCTTTTAGAGACAACAGTCTTTTTAACATCTATATCGCTTCCAACGACAACTCTAGGAGATGTTCTGGCACATAGCTCATCTAATATATGGCCATAGCCGCAGAACAGATCGAGGATAGTTTTCTCCTTGCCACATAAGTACCTGCATATATTAGCCATGAAAGCTATATCTTCTTTCCTCATATATTTTTTATCCTCAACATCTTCTACATATTTCATCCTAGTAGCAATAGGATATCCAATTACTACTATATTTCCCACTACTATTGAAAGCCTATCAGGACATTCTGATCTATTATTGACGTTCCTAACCTCTTCTGAATCTTTGCTAAACATCTCTTTTTGGTTTCTCAATATCTCATCTATGATTAATGCATAATCACAATTTGCCCTCCTCCTACCGAGACTATATATTTTAAGATCTATTTTAGACCTACATTTGAAGAAACCTTTTAAAGATCTGATCGCTGTATAGGGAGTGAATCCATTCTTAAAAAGCCCCATATATAATGGAACACCTACTTCCTTTATATAGGCTAGTGTAATATCGCTGAGATCCTCAATAGGAAAACTAAGCCTGGCAACAGCTAGTCCTGGCTCTACATGGAGTAGAAAATACTCCCCTCCAATCATTCCAAGCATATTCAGCATCTCTATATAAGACAGCTCCGGATGATCTTGAGATAGGAGGAAATAGTACTCGGTATGTTTCATATTAGATGTTGAGAGCGCCATATCTCAACACCTGACTATTTGCTACCATTAAACAATCTCCTCCACATTTTAACTTTAAAAGTGGAAATTCCTAAGACCTACTATAGGTGACAACCTCTACAGACCTATTTACGGCTGAAGTCTATTTTTCTAGTGATAAGAAAAACAAACCTAATGATCCCTTTAAGATACTCTCTTACATTGCTAAACCTTTCTTGGCTATAGGGAGTTCCCACGAAAAGTACAAAACAGGATTTAAGGACTAGTATCTCTGTTAGAAGATTATTTAGAACCTATGACTATGGTTATTATCTTGAGTGATACCATATATATGGCGTGTATATATGGACGAGAAACCCTCAGAAGGTATTTCCATAATATGTATAAGGGATCGTGGCGCCTCAGGCTATGAGGTAAAAATAGCTATATATAAGACGTTAATTGGGTCTAAAATCTACGAGGAGATACACACAGCTAAAGATCTGAGACTTGATATAAGGGGAAAAGTGATGAAGATCGGGAATAAGGAGATATATCTAGTATCAGAAGAACCCGTCCTAGGCATATTTAGAGGAACTGGGGAGCTATATATATCCAGAATGGTTGAAAAAAGTTGAAGAGATACTTATTCATATCCAAGAATAGCTTTGGCTATAGACCCTGTGATAGAGAGTATCTACTAGGTCTTCTCAGATGCTGCGCGAAGACCCCGAATATAAGGATCGCTTCTAGACATGTTGAAATAGAGGTTTGGGATCCAGATCTTCCCACAGTAGTAGCCCTCATAAGAGGGGTCGTGGGAGAAATAATTCTCTGGAGATCTCTAGGAGAAGAGATAGTGCAGCACTACACAGCAAATATGCCTGAGATCTTAAGGAGATTTGTAGATCTATTTAATGAGGAGAGATTCTGGGAAGCCCATGAAGCTCTTGAACCTCTCTGGAGATCAACAGGAGAAAGGGTTCTACAGGGTCTTATCCTAGTTGCAGCCTCCTTCGTGAAGATCCAAGAAAGTAAGGTTGAAGAATTCAAGGTATTAGCGAAGAAAGCCCTTACAATGCTTAATAATATGTCCAGATATATGTGTATAGATATTAGCAGGGTTAGAGAGACCCTGAAGGTCTCTATAGAGACCTTCTCTCCCTTTAAAATAACATGCAATGAGTAGCTATTAAAGATCATCGGAAAGCTATACTTCCCTTAAATATGGGAGGGAGGGTCTCTTACTAACTAGCTCAGGCATTGTGAGCTCTACCTTTGGATAGCCTTTTGAGAGTTCTTCTAATAAGTTTATAAAGGATTCCACAGTATACGTCCTTTGATCCCCTGATGGTCTTTCCCTAACAGTTATAGTTCTTGTCTTGACCTCTCTATCCCCTATTATTACTACGAAATATACCCACTCTATTCCTGCATCCCTAAGCTTCTTAGCTAGGCTCTCATCTCTATCGTCTATATCGACTCTAAAGCCTTTCTCCGATATCGACTTATAGACCTCAAGTGCGTATCCCATGTGCTCCTGCTTTATCGGTATGATTCTCACCTGGATAGGCGATGCCCAGAAGGGTAGGTAAGGAGTTCTGCCGCTTTCCTCGATCCTTGCTGCTGTGTCAAAGAGCATGTATATATATCTCTCAACACTCCCAATAATAGCTGTATGTATTATTATGGGTCTCTTCTGAGCACCGCTTGGGTCTACATATGATATACCGAATCTCTCTGCATTACCAATATCTATTTGGAAGGTAGCTATCTCCCTGGGTCTCTGGGTAACATCGATAATATTGTACTCAACATTAATTACCCAGTAGTAGATATTATCTGGGTAAACCACTATTAGGGCTGGTTTTCCGTCTCTTTTAACTAGCTCTGTTAGATAATCCATAGATCTTTCCATAAAGCCCTTAGTAACATTTATAATAGCTACATAGTCTCTCCCCACCTTCTTAGCCTCCTCAAAGATCTTATCCCTTATCTTTAGGGTTAGCCTTATTGCCTCCTCAAGATCCCTGCATAATATATGCATATCGGGCATGTGAAATCTTCTAAGCCTGAATCCTAGGAGTAGCTCGCCCCTCTGCTCATATCTATAGCTATCTGCAACCTCAAACATTCCTATTGGAAGATCTCTATAGCTTAAAATCCAATCTTTTAGCATTGCAAATTGCTGATGACATGCAGCATATCTCATAACAAGCTTCGAACCCTCACTATCAACCTCATACAATCTATCGCCGAAGAGATCTGCATGCTCCTTAACAGCCCTTACAGAGAGATCAAACATATTTGTTCCCTTAACTCTGAAGACGGGTATTCCCAGACTTTTTACTACCGAGTATGAATATTGGGAAACACTGTCGAGTATTGCAGTAGCGTGTGGATTATATCTCATATGGCCTGGATCTGAGAATTCTTCCCACTCAAAACCAAACTTCCTCATATACTCAGATACACGCGATCTCCCGCCCTCCCCCTCTTTTTTAAATACTTCTCTCTCCACGAGAATCCTTAGATCGGGGTATTTGCTGTAGTCAAACTCCTCAGGCCTATAGAGCCTCCCATCTAGATCCAATATATAGTAGGACTTTTCAACAGCCCTTTTAACCCTCACACCAGGCTTTATAGTTCTTGAAAGCTCGCTTAGTGGATGACCATAGCACTTTAACATAAACTCTTTATACCAACCAAAGGGGGCTCTAGATACCTTTACCTCTTTCTCCTTCAAAACCCTCTCCAGATCTACAAGTATTTGAAGGGCCATCTCAGGAGGCGCTAGATCTTGTGATAGATGCGCATAGGGATATAGTAGCACGCTTTCCGCGTTGACCTTCCTCATAATATCTATGATCTCTTCAGATGCTCTCTCAACGATACCTCCATCCAGCTCATCCCCTCTCTCTATTGTAGTAAACACTACCAGCACGTTCTTCTCAAAACCCTCCTTTTTCATGGTATCTTCCGGCGTCTCAATAGCTGGTTCACGAACTTTATAGCTAAACTCCTCTGCATGGATTAACAATATCCTCATATGTGTACACCCAGCTTATGTTTCCCACATCTGTATAGTCGAATATAGATCTGTAGAAGTAGGATCTCCACATAGATACATTACCCTTCTAAATATCACGATAGTCCCTTTGGAAGCCGTAATATCCATTACATATCACTCACTACCTAATAGCATTCTAGAGCTAATAAAATAAGAGATTTCATAGATCTTTTAATAGATATCATCCCCGCTGAACCCCCATAAACTCCTGCCCTGGATCCTCTATTACATTTATTTGCCTTTTAAAATTAGAATTGCTACAAGTCTCTTCCTTGGACAGAAAAGGAGCTTAGCTGTGGAGAGTCTGTTCATGCTGGGTCTACAATTAAGCTGGATCGATTTTATCTAGGATCTAATCCTATCTCACTATAGCAAGATCTTCTACAGCTTCTGTCTCAAGGGAGACAGGAAGGGGTCTAGGATCTGGAAGGATTCTTATAAGAGCATCCCCTCTACCCATCACAACCATGAGTTCCTCTATAGTTTCCCTATCGATTTTCAGGAATTTAGAGGCATCACTCCAGAATCTTTTGCTTGGATTGCTAAGTGCTATTAAGAGACCCGAGTTCTCTAGAATCCTATCCCAATCATCCCCAAAATCCCTGAAGCTCTGTGTGGCTAGAAGAACAGATAACCCATATCCCCTGGATAGCTTTACCAAGTTTAATAGCCTAGTTGAGCTCCTCCCCTTTCTAGTGAGGATCCACGCCTCATCTATCACTATAGCTCCCCCAACATATCTAGGATCTACATGCCTGGATGACATATAGTTAAGCATATCCTGAAAAACTATGTTCATCGCGTAGCTCAGCGTATCCTCTTTTTCTTTAGAGATTTTCGAGAGTGATATAATATTTATCTCTCCTTCTACAATCTCATAGTGTCCGATCTGCTGTTTTCCACCATCTAGATAGGAGATCTCATCAATGATCCTTGATATCATTATCCTCACATGCTCATCCTCCTGAGAAAGTTCAGAGAGTATGTTCTGCCACGTTGGAGTTGGTGTTTTTTCATATGCTCTCTTGATCGCTTTATATATTGCTGCCTGCATCTTTATATCATTAACATCGAAGGAGCTAACTATAGCTTCAAAAACCTGCCCTGCTCTAGCGCTGGGATCAATATAGAAGGGATAAAGGGATCCCAGAGGGGTTCTAGGGACATCTATGGATCTAAACAAATATCCCCTCTTCAATAGCCTAGCTTCTATATCCCCCTTCACATCTATAGCTAAAATGGTTGTCGAGAGAAGGGAGTGCATCTTTGTCGCGATACTTATTAAGGTCTCTGTCTTGCCGGAACCTGTTGGCCCTACAACTATTATGTGAGGACTCATAGAGCTGTTTGGGTTCCAAAAGACATTCCTTCCACTATTTATTATCCTGCCTATCAGGATCCCGCTTTTATGGATACCCCTTGAGTGGAGGGACGTCCTTAGAAAAGGGGAGAAATATATAGAGTGGATAGATGATGCTATGAATGGCCTGCTAATCATCTTACTGAGGATCTTTAAAAGAAGTCCTCTAGGCTCTGCGAAAAAACTCGTTAATAGCAGCTATAACCCCTACGCCTTTGAGATCCTCTGCATATATGCCTAGACCTCTAAGCTCTTCCCTTAATATTTCTATTTTGCGGGATAGCTTTTCAATTGCCTCTTCCTCTGTAGATCCTACGGCTGTTACGCCTAAGATCATGTTGATCGAGAATGGCATTTCTCCATTCAATATCCTCTTCTTTATCCTCTTTAACCTCTCAATCTCTGTTCTTAGCTTCTCATTTGACGGATCAGATTCTAATATGATCTGCTTCACCTGTATAGTCTTTTCTATCTTAGCTATTATTTCATCAGATCTCGTGGGGAGCACTATAACTCTTAGATCTATTGGGGCGTTCTCTGCAAGTGTTCTCACATATGAATTCAGTATCTTTCTTAGATCCCTTTCACTGAGATCCTCCGGCATGTCAACAAACTCCCTAACAATTAGAAAGCCTTTTGCAATACACCCCTTATCCCAACAGCTAACGATTCTTCCTTTAACTAGCCTTAGATCTGGCGAACCATATAGGATCTTCGTCACATCATCCTTTATCCCTAAGATCTTCTTGATATTCATTATATATCCTCTCCAAAACGTTATAGAGTTTATATGATGTTACATATGCTAGTCTAACAAGCTCTTCTATAGATGGAGGACTGATCAGGTATTCCCTATATGCAGCACCATCATATACGTATAGGCGGAGAGATACGTCTACATTACATCTGTCGAGATCAATTCGATTTATTCCAGGCCTTAGATAGCCGTACCTATATAATCCTCCCATAATACTTGTGACAATATAGCTAGCATCTTTAGCAGCCTTAAGGAAGAGGGTGCATCCCCTCCCATAAAATATATCGAAATCCCATATAGGGGATCTATCTTCATAGGATATATCATCTACATACTTGTAGAAACCCCCCTCAGAACATCTTACCCTATCTAGTGTGCCTCGACCAGCATATCTATTTAAGCACCCCTCTAGCTCCTTAAGAGTGACATCTGTTAAGAAGCGCCATATAAAGCCTCCAGTCTCGGCAACAATTGATATCTTGGCAGGTATTTCGCATCCAGAGATATTTAGAACTATTTCGTCTTCTCCCTCCACGCTCTTTTCAAAGACCGTGTTTAGGCAGGAAAGTTTCAGCGTGGCCCTCTCTACATTGAGACCCCCGATCGTGTCTATTTTCAAGTGTAATTCGCTATATCCTTCTCTATGTATAATTTCTAGCTTCGGCGTTATATCTATAGATCTACCCCTTATAAACGATCTATAGAATGCCTCTCCTTCTAATCCCCTAAAACCTGCTATCTCGAGCTCTGCCTCTTCAGCGCCTCTATCTACGCATATATCTAACTCGATGGGCGCTGTATTTCCTCTATATCTGAATTTTTTCTTACCAATAACCCTCTCTCCTACTTTTACCCTTGCAACATATTCATAGAGGTCATGAAACCCCTCTTTTCCCTTCATATTAATTATAGCCTTTATATATCCAGGGGTATTGCACCCAGTATAAATTCCGCTTGATGCTGTGATCATCTCAGCCCTTACTACCTCGATCTCTGGCAGAGGTATGTTTAGCCTGGCATCTAATACCTGATCTTCTAATAGATCTTTAAGCGCTATTCTAACCTCTACACTATTTACAAGCATCTTCGGCATTATTTTAGCAATATAGATGTCTCCATTCCTAGCGTAATTTTGAACATCTATAGGCCCTCTCAGGCTCACATCCAGAAAAGCTTTAGAACCTCTCACATATATCCCGGGCTCCTGCTCAAGCTCATCTATAAAGATCTCATCTTCTTTGTCGGGATCTACAACGCCTATGAAGTAGCCTGCTATACAGAGAAGCTTATCTTGAAAGCCCCAACACGTTATATCTTCTCTCTTCTTCAGCTCTTTTAGAACCTTTCCATCTGTCGATGTGATCAGGATCCTGCCGCCTGTATCAATAACGATTCCTTTATAACCTGCTGAAACAGCTTTCACTGTGTGTTCCCGTATCTCGGGTCTAATTAAAATAGAATCCTTTATAGCTAGAATATTGCCTGATGCCAGTACTATATGAGAATCTCTGGTAAAACCTATATATGTAGGTTTCTCTGGCAGTCTCGCTATAGGTTTAAAGCTCTTTAGATCGCTCTCTATAAGCCACCCGCTTTTCTCATCATATAGGAGAAGCTCCCTCCTCTCAGGTATCCATGCAACTGCCTTTGAGCTTAAAGGTGTCTCTAAATAGAGACCCTTGCCAATATATATAGAACCCTTCCCACTAACCTCTATGCTTGCGACTCGATGCCCCATACTACATAGGCTGGGGGATCCCTTGATATCATAGAAGGAGTAGCCTCCAAAGTCTGCTCCAAAGTAGATTCTAGTATATCCATCAGATTCATAAGCTATTAGAGAGTGTCCCTCCGCTCTTTTTAAGCAGTAAGAGCTGATATTATAGGTATATCCCTGATCAATTGCCGCCACTCTCTTCCTAAACCCTTTCAATGACATGAGAAGCACTATTCTGTCTGTGAACGGCGCATAGCCTATAATCGATCCCACATCTATATCTCTTACGCTAAGCCTCTCCCCTAACACCTCGATCAGATGCCCCCTTTTCTTAGAAGAAGCTATAAAGGTATTCTCGCTGAGCGGAGCGATCTTGGACTTGTTTTCCAAGTTATAGCATGTTGAATCTATACAGAGCTTAGGAATATCTGATACAACGTAAAAGATCCAAGGCTTTGTTGAGCTAGCCTTGATCCCTATCGAGGGTCTCATTATGATATCTATATTGCCTTGCACCTCTTCAAACACTACCTCAGGGTTGATCTTAGAGGGTTTCAGTGTAAGACCATAGCTAGCTAGAAGATGCGGTATTTCTATTCTCCTCACCTCTTCCACCTTATAGCTCTTTCTGATCCTCTGGATCAAATTTACCACCTCAGAGGCATAAGCAATAAGAGAAGAATCATCGATATCCCAGGAACAAGAGTATTATAGACCTCGCCGAAGAACACCTTAGAGGATATAAGGGACGCTGCAAGCACAGAGACTGCTGATAATAGGAACATATATAGCTCCCCAACATGCATCATAGAAACAACCTGGGAGAGGAATATTGGCTGTAGAAGCGAGGATGCTAGAGGGATCGAAGATGAGAAGAGCTTGTTAACACTTTTCGAAAGTATATCTCCTATCTCATCAGAAAACCTATTAAACACATATGGATCTATTTCACCTTTCTCCATTAGAAATCTAACCGAAAGCGCTATATAGCTTAGTATCCATGGAAATGATAGCTTTATATCCCTAAGATATCTATCCATATCAAAGCCTGCTAAAGTTCTATATACCCTTACATAGCTTCCAGCTGCTTCTAAGAGTCTCTTGATCAGCCCTATATTTTTAATATAAGAGATAAATATTATTATAGAGACAAGGCCTAGAACTATTAATAATAAAGAAAAATAGATTATAATAGATCCTCCTAGTAATAGCTGAGTTGGTGATAAGAGCTTTATATATATAATTACATAGAGACCTATAAGGGTTGAGAGAGATAATGCTTTAAGCACCATATAGAGTCTCGACGATAACACTGAGATCTGCCTAAATGGATATGGCGTTGCTGGTATAGCTATGATTATAAGGGGCGTCGCTATAGTAATCATAATAGCTGTTGAGATCGCTATATAGCTACCAACTACAGAAGAAATACCTAGAATCAGCATTGGCGCTGTCGTCATAACCATTACGGCTAGAAGACCTCCCTGAGCAGAAAGATCTATTATACGAGAGATCTGCCTTGAAGACTCTTTGATCATCTCCGCCCCCATAGATCTTAGACTCTCAACCCCCACGCCCTGGGCTATGCCAGCGATATAGCTAAGAAATATCCTTTTAACAGCTCTCGGCATGCCTGCGATACTTTCTAAAGCATCGTATATGCTTATATATTTAGATATGTTGATCAACCTCTTTGATACGCTTGAGAAGTATTTAAAAACCCGTCCTTCATTATCATTAGCGGCTATAAATGTTAGAACCTCTATTAATTCAGTTCCTGTTTTAGCTGTGACTGATGCCATAAACACTAGATATGGGAGCTCCTCAGTGAGTCCTTTCCTTCTTTCAAGCGATTTCGAGATCCTCTCTACTATCCTATAGCTAGATAGTAGGGTTCCACCCATAGCTATCAAAAGGGCTAGTTCAAATCTATAGTGTATGTTTATAAGAGTTAAAACTAAGACTGATGCTACTATAGAAGCTAGAGATCCTATTAGAGCTACTCTATTCTCAGCTTTAAGCAATATATAGTCTCTATAGCTAGAAATCGAGAGTGAGATAAAATCGATATATTTTCTTTTGATATCAGCTAGAAGCCCCACTACTGCTCCCCCTTTCAGCTATAGCTGTTATTACCTTCTCCTTCACATAGGAAGGCAGTCTAGAGCTGTTTAATATAAGCTCTTCAGCACTTGGCTCTCTCGTTTTAAATGAGTAGAGAGAATAAAGATTTCTAATTTTTATATCATCCCCCATGGGAATTATCTCATCTACACTGCATACACACCTAGATATTCTACGCGTTTCTCGGCACTCGGTGCTCATTACAACTATGGTCCATATACTGCTGATCTGATGCTTAGATAGACTTATTGGTGGGGACATAAGCCTTGTAACCACTTCTTCCGAGGATCCCCCATGGAAAGTTGTTATAGCACCCATACCCATATTAAGGGCCTGTGATAGAACTTGCGCTTCTGCTCCTCTCGTCTCACCTATAACAAGGATCTTGTTAGCTGATGACCTCAGCGCTGCCTTTGCGAGGAGGAATTGATCTATATGAAGAGATCCTAGATCATAGGTTGCATACCTTATCCAAGGGCTATTCTCTGGTATATCTATCTCAGGAGTATCTTCTATAACAATAACCTTCCATGTAGGGGGTACAAAGCTATAGAGCATCGCCTTTAAAAGCGTGGTTTTACCGCTAGAAGGAGGCCCTGCAATCACAATAGAGCCCCTGCCCCATATCACAAGCCTTAGATATTCTGCTACAGCCCTTGGAATAGATCCCCTTTCAACTAGCCATTCAATGGTTATCTTCTCCTTCAGTTTTTTCCTTATAGATATCTCTGGCCTTTCACCCGCAACTATGATGTCTACCATGTGAACCCTGTGCCCACCATCAGAGCTTGGAAGCTGTGTATCTATTATAGGGTTAGATCTAGAAAGATATACACCACATCTAGCAGAGATATATCTCTGTAGTGAGAGCACCTCATCCTTGTTAAGCACTATATTTGTCCTAATCATATCCACGCTAGGGTTCATCTCAATAATGCTTCTGTGCCTAATCCAAACAGGGCCTGGACCGCCTATGCTTATATCCTCTACATATGGATCGTCTAGGAGAACCTGTATTTTGCCGTATCTAAGTCTCTCCTTAACCAAGTAGATAGAGAGATCCGCATAATTATGCGGAATATTATAGATCCTTTTAAGAACCTCCGCTATATAGTAATCATCTAGATCCCGATCTTCTGGAACATATTTTAACAACTCTCTAGAAGCCTTATCTATAATAGCTAACAACTCTCTAGAAGGTTTTGGAACCAACTCTGAAAGATATATATACTCTCCATCTAAGCTCATAATAGAGATTTTATAGGGTCCCACACCATATTCAAGTAGGATCTCTCCAAGCATCTCTGAACCTCCACTATCCTGGTTTATGGTATTTATGCTATCTTCACCTACTCTACTAGCTATTTCAATGGATCTCTTGTTTCTTATAAGTCTTCTTTTTAAAATAGATTCAAGTTTTTGGGAGCGAGAAAAAAATATTTTTTGATGTTGCCTGTGCAAAAGCATTATTAAATCCCCGTTGCCTTTATCATCTTCTGAGTATTCGTAGCAAGTGATCTTACAGTTACAACTGCACCATTAACATTTGAAGCTCCGCTGATATTTACCATAAGAGTTTTGCTTGACTTGGGATCTATAGTTATTGGAAGACTTCCCAATAGGGTTGAATTAAAATTCTGTAACATAACAGACCCATTGCTTGTTGTATACACGACTGATACGCCTTCAACATTTATAGGATCGTTACCATTGTTAGTAACGGTGATACTCACTAATATTGTGTTCGTATTGATAGGCTTAGCGTTGTAGGTAACTGCAATAGATTCCAACTCAGGCATTTTGGCTATCTGTCCTGTTAACCATGCCTGGAGGATAAACATTACTGGAATCGCTATCGCAACAGCTATCATAATCACTACTAATTCGCTTAAACCTTTTACATGTCTTTTTCTTTCACCACTCATGCACATCCCCATAGAAATGCTCTGTATTTAAAAACCCTCAGGGATCAGCGAAAGTATTCTTGCCAGTTAATAATCACCGATAATTAAGATCTCTTATAGCTGGATCCTTCAATAGGGCTATAAGAGATTGGGAGATCTATGCTAAGATTTTTCATGTATTAGTGATATGGCTCCCTCACCTTTCTGGATGGCGGGTTTCCACCGTTGGGGTCTTGGGCGTTATTCTTTCTAAGGGGGTTAGGTTTTAACCCGTCGTGGGTTACTATGTAGCTTGCTATCTTCTTGATCTTTACTTTGTAGCCGATTCTCCTAGTTATGTTGCTTGCCGCATTTAGATCAGCGTTGATTCTCCTTTTAGTTTTTCTGCATATACATAGCCCTCTATATATTTTTCCATTGCTGTGAATTTCGCTGCATAGTGAGCACTCCATGCTCGTGTAGCCCTCTAGAGCTAGGTATAGCTCTATCCCATATTCTTCCAGCACCTCTCTAAGCCTCCTAGCTATCCCTCTAAACCACCATATATTATAGTTGATGATCTCAATAAAGTTTAAATAGATCCTCGAATGGAATAACCAGCTTCTCAGTTCTAGAGATTTTTAGCTATAACTAGAGGTACCAGCTGATTTTCTCTTATAGCTAACTTCTTTTGATTTTAAACACGAGCTGCTAATATAGCCTACTGGTATTCACATATTATGTGGAGAGTATGCCAAAGATAATTGTTGATGAGAGGGAAAGAATGTCAAAGATACCCCAGATATTGAGTAGATTGGGTGACTATGTTGTGTATAGGATGCTAGATATTGGAGACTATATAGTAGCGAATACAATTGCTGTGGAGAGAAAGACCATCTCTGATCTTGTTAAAAGTATATTTGATGGCCGCCTATTCGATCAGGTGAGAAGGCTTTTGGAAGTATATGAAAGAGCTGTTATATTGGTTCAAGGCTTGCCCTCCGAGATCAGGCTTCATACCGATAGATGGCAATCTGTATATGGATCATTAGCAAGGCTTGTAGAGGAAAATGGCATTAGCGTTATATTTTCGTCGGATGATGAGGAGGCCGCTTATTTTATACATTCACTTGCCCAGAAGAGCCAGAATATCTTTTATAGATATCCCATAGCTCATAAGAAGCCGAAGTTAGAGAGTATTGAGGAATGGCAGCTATACATAGTACAGAGCTTACCATATATAGGACCGAAACTAGCTAGAAGGCTACTCAGAAAATTTGGAAGTGTATTAGCAGTCTTCAGCGCAAGCCCCTCAGAGCTAAGCAGGGTTGATGGTATCTCCGAATGGAAGGCCCAAGAAATTGTTCGAATCCTTAGAAGCCCATATAGAGAAGAAGAGAAGCAGGCTAACGCCGACGAAGGCTATAACAATTCTTAATAATAAGATTAAATCCTAGCTATGTGACCTAGAAGATCTCCCGGCTTTCAGCTCTCTGGCAATGAGAATCGCTATCAACCATATTAACACTATCCTGGTAAACGCTATCCACTGTATCGGGCTCTCTCTATGCCAGGGGCCTCTACTCTCAATACCCAGAGATCCTGAGATGATGCTCTCATAGAACCACAATATCATAATAATGGTGTTCAGAATATCTTGAAGTAGGAGTAGGTAAGGCTTTCTACCTCTAAGAACTATATAGAGGGGGGAGATCATGATATTCATCTGGGGTGAATATACATATGAGAAGCTTATAGAGAGAGAGGTAGAGATTAGAGAAGCTGTTATAGAAAGGTGTTTCACAGTAAAACTGTGTCTGTATATATACATGAAGTAAAGAAGGGGTATAGAGATCATAAGAACTATAGATGCTATTCTAAAGTGTGGATCAAATATATCACTGGTAAAGAGAACATAGAAGCAATTCTCACAATACCAATTGGAATGGTATTTAAATATATAGAAAAGTGCAGGGATATATAATAAGAGAAGGGCTATATATGGTGTTGATGCCGCAGATACCCCTATGGCAAGAGTTGTAAAGCTTTTTTTAAAGCCTAAGCCCTCTCTATGCATAGCGAGTGCTGATGTGAGAAGAGCTATCCCAGGGAAGATCTTGATTGATGCAGCAAGCCCAAGAAGAGAAGAAGCTACATAGTGCCTGCCTTTTAACATCAGTAGAAGACCTATAGCCATTAGAGCTGAAGCGGATATGTCCCAATTATAAAAGAGATAGTAGATCATAGATGGTGAGATCACAGCTAGAGCTATTGACACTTTAGAAGCGTCGATCTTTTTCGCTATTAAATATATAGCGAATAAATATAACATGTAAAAGGCAGCGTTAATAATATAGAATGCTCTTGTGATAGCCGTGAGCGAGTCATGTCCTTGGGAAAATATGTAGAGGGCCATCTTCGACGCGGCTGTCCATTGAAGAGCTATTAGAGGTGTATATTCGAAGGGATAATCTATATATGGATATCCAACCACGATCTTGTATGGATCCCTAAAATATATCGACATATAGTCCGTATATTGGCCTAGGAAAGCGGGATCATGTATATAGATGCTTAGCGCTATTGTTATAACGCTAAAAATAATTAAGGTCTTCAACATTCTCTCCACATCTCTCCCCCTCCATAGAATATTTTGGAAACCCTATCTGCCAGATAGATAGTCAGGCGATGATACATCTTCTACATCGAGATCGGCTGTCCCTAGAATTGTAATACCCCTTGCGGTAATCTCTATCTCATAGATCCTTCTATCATGATTTGTATTCCTCATCTTCTCCACCATGAGGTATCTCTTTAAAACCCCTTTGGAAATCCTTCTCCTAAGCCTTATAATACCATCTGCTATATGCTCAACACCCCAGCCAAATGCGAACATTGTTGTTATCGCGTATTGCGAAACCAAGTATGTAGTGAAGTCCCATTTGCCAAGGATCTTTTTTATAATATAACTGTATTTCCTAGCCATAGCTGGTTTCTCAAGCCAAAAGGCAGATATAGAATCAATCACGAGCCTTGCCCTTCCATATCCCAGGGCCTTCTTAGCCTCTATAACCTTGTTTATTAAGGTCTCTATCTCCATTTCTTGAAGAGACCATGGATCCTCTTGCATCTTTAGAGCATCTATAATTATGAGTCTCTTTCCTAGAAAGGGTTTCCATTCCCAACCGAATCTCGTTGCCTGATCCAGGATCGACTCTCTATCCTCCTCTGTAGTTACATATATACATTTATCTCCATCCAAAATGCCTTGGTGTATGAAGTGCATGCTCAGAATCGTTTTCCCAGTACCCGGCTCTCCTACTACTGCTACAAAGAATCCTTCCGGCACTCCTCCCTCGATCATTAGATCTAGATCGTGTATCCCTGTGGATAGCCTAACGACCATCAAGATCCCTTAACAAGATCTTTTGGCTGTATCGTTTTCCACTTGATATATTGTTAGCCTATTGTTTCCACAACGCTCTCATATACCTTCTCACCCTCCCTACCTGCCTCCTTTAGCATACTATACGCCATATATCTAGGTATGATTGATAGGTAATCCTTATATCTGTTCTCAGGATACCTGGATATCATTGCCTCGAGTTTCTTTATATACGAAGATATTTTTGTAAGGGCTTTCTCGATAATCTCCTCTCTCACACCACCTCCGAGCCATTCAATAAACATTTTTATCCCATGGGTTCTCTCATCAACCTTTCCTAATAATATATCTACAAGGTCGTCTGCTATTTGATATAGAATACCTAGATTCTCGCCAAAAGAGGCTGATAGATCTTCGAAATTCTTGCCAGCTCTAGCAGCCCTAGCACCTAGGAAAGTTGAGGCTTTAAAAACAGACCCTGTCTTTAACCTGGCAAGGGTTTCATATCCTGCTACCGAAGAGCCCGGTCCAAATATATCTATGACCTCGCCGCTTGTGGCTTGAAGCCATGCTTCTATAACCTTTATTAGCGCATCGAACCCGTATCTTTCTATCATGAGCTGTGCCTTTGGTATGAGCATGTTAGAGATCAGGACTGTTTTAGAGATTCCATATCTTATCCAAGATGTGAGAGAGCCTCTTCTAATTATATCAAAATCTATTATATCATCTAGAGCTAGCGAAGCAGCGTGTACAAGTTCTATCGCAACAGCAGCATCTAGAGCATCCTCAGCTCTTCCTCCTAGAGTCTCGCATATCAGTATCGTGAGAATCCCTCTGAATCTTTTCCCACCCCTCGACATATAGTTAATTATCTCGAGAACCTCTCCCTCATATCCTTTGACTGTCTTTTCGAGCTCTGTCTCTATGTATATTTTCCTACTCTCTATATATGTTATTAGATCCTTAAAATCTATTCCAACAGCTAATCCCATATACCTTCTCTCAACTATAGATCCCAATACCAAGATAATAAGTACAATTTTTAACGAGGGATACAATATATTATTATGGCGGGTAGGGCTGGGGGTCTCGCCCACCCCCATACCCGAAAAGGGCGTAATGCGGGGGCCAGTAACCAGGCAGCGCTATACATAGATCCGCAGGATCCTCTCCCCAGCTATGAAGCCCGCCCTGTGGGGCTTGCGGTGGCGGGGGCCTCCTCGGAGGAGGAGGCTAAACCGCCTTCACGAGGGGAAACAGGCCAGGCCCGGAAGGGAGCAACCTAACCCTCGGCGCAAGCGTTCACAGGTCACCGGGGGGAGCGCGGGGGGAGAGTCGCCCCTGCGGATCTATGTATAGCGCTGCCTGGAGCCGCCGCAATAAACAGATTATGAGTTGTAGAGTTTATATATTGGATCTTACCGATGTGGTTTCAGTTTACTTGAAACATCTTACCCCTTGGTTTCCTATGGAGCCCACCATATTCCTACCAAGTTTCCTCATACGAGGTTGGAGCACAACACTAAAATTAAATTAGATGATCAGAATCAAGTGCTATGGCTATTTGATGTTGTCCTAATTATAAGAGATGTTGGTTGAGGCTCTTAGATAATTCGCTATTCCCAAAGTATTCATGTTGCTGGGTAAGCTAGTATTGAGTATTTATTGTCGTGAGTTATCGAAGCATATAGAGAGCTTGAGACAAACCCACAAAACCGATAAGTTATGGGTTTTTGGCAAGGGATAAAGACGTACCCAGATTCGCAGTTGCTCTGGGGATAGAAACCTGAATTTGTTCTGAAGCTGTTTTGGGTTATATAGAAGTTTATAAGATTTGTTAGCGATTTTTATAGCTCCGCAATGCGGGTTGAGACCCAAGAGGAGCTCATATAGATACCGAGAGAAAACCAGGATGCGGGGGTATCCCCACAGCTATGAACCGGAGGAAGCAATGAAAGTGGAGCTGTGGGTAGGGGTCACCCAGAGCGGGTGGATATAGATGATGTGGCGGTGCATTGAAAGCCCTACCCGATGCGATGAAGCTAAGGGAAGATGTCTTGATCAAAAGTATCAAGCCCGACGAAGCTAGAACCCCACCCCATAATTTCCTTTGGAGAGTTTTAGCTATGGGTGGGAATACTTATAATCCTTAACTATTATATTATAGCAAGTGATGGTTTATTTGCTACAAAAACAGGAGCTACAATTACTTGAAGAAAGTGAGTTTCTCAACTTACTTAGAAAGATCTATAGGTATGCAAGGGCTCTCCAAGTGTTAAAAAGAAAACCCCTATATACGCGTGAATTTCTGGCAATACTAGGGAGTTGGGGAGATTCTCATATATTGCTAAAAGAGATGGAATCGCTGGGGTTGATAGTAAGATATCATGGTTACTGTAGATCTAGCAAAAGGAGATGTATATACAATAAGGTATCAACCAAAGGAGATAAGCTTTTAGATGCTTTAGGAAGGTTATTGAAACTAATGACTAATAATTAATAGTTCTAGATTCACGTAAGAAGCTTCATAGCTTCTGTTATTGTTCCCTTGATCGTTACCAACTTATGGTAACGCTTACATATAAAACACATTTCCACTTGCTCCATAAGAAGTTATGGGGGCCCGGCGCATGTATGATCTATATGATCCCCTATACTCTAAGTGATGATAGATATGATAGCTATCAAGATTTGCTGAAGACATTTAACCCCATTTATTCCTGTGGAGCCCACTAAAATCCCACCTACCTCTTCAAAATATCTATAGCACCGCTTAGTCTACCTATCACCACCTCGTAATCCATATACGGGAAGATCCCCGTGGTGATTACGCCTTCTATGTTTTTTAAAAGTTTATCAATAGAAACAGGATCTTCTATTGGGCCGGTATAGACATCTATCAATACATTCCCATTATCACTTATTAGAGGACCTAGCTTCCCTTCAGTCTCTCTATATTTCACCCTATATCCTAGTCTCTCAATTTCTTTCAAAACATAGCTGATCGCATAGATCTCCACCTCCAAAGGCACAGCTCTTGTCGAGCCTAGTCTTTCCACAAGTTTCGTTTCATCAGCTATTATGATTCTCCTATTGGAACTCAGCATAGCTATTTTCTCTCTGAATAGAGCTCCTCCACCTCCTTTTAGCAGATTAAGCTTCGGATCTATCTCATCAGCGCTATCCACATATATATCAATATCTCCAGGACATATTCCACTTTCTATATCTCTTGCCCCAGCCTTTCTTAGATATAGGGTGGTATCGATGCTTGTAGAAATATACCTAAATTTATTAATAATACCTTTTTTAGTGAGCTCATCAATAAGGATCTTTACTGTGGATCCGCTGCCGATAGCTATAGTACATCCTATACAACGCTCGATAAGATCTGCAGCATAGATTGAAACATTCCTCCTAGCCTCGTATCTGAGATCCATATTACCCCCATATATAAAGACATAGCTATTAATATTATAATGAATTAAGACTCTAGATCTGTAATGAAGAAGTTAGCTCCTTTGCCGTGTGTTCATTATGAGGGAGATAATCTCATGGGCTTTTTCGGCATCTAATAATGTGGGGATCTCTATATCTCTTCCTCGGCATCTCTCTATGAAGGCTCTGATCTCGTTTAGGAGCGCCTCTGATCCTTTAACTTCTATGTATTTATGGGCGTTCCAACCCCCTGTCTTGAGGATCACGTATTGATTTATATAGTCTCCTTCAATATAGCTTTGAGTGGAAACCGCTATTGCTTTCCTCACCTTCTGTCTCGATATACCATCAACTCCTATGTATATATAGCCTCTCCTATGTTTTGCATATATCGACACTGCTTGATCTATATCTAAGTTATGTATATACCAGCTTACTAATTCTAGATCCTCTAGTAACAGATGCCTTGCGAGATCTATATCGTGGATTGCTAGATCCAACAATATATTGCTTAACCTGTTTTGAGGAGGTCTCCTACTGAACCTAAATAGATAGAGGTCTTCAATACCATCTTCCATAGATTCTATATATTTTTTCATCCACATAGAAACGGGATCGAATCTAACTATAAAGCCAGGCATGGCTATAATACCCTTTCTCTCAGCTGCACGCCTAAGCCCTCTAACCTTCTCTAGGCTATCTGCAACAGGCTTTTCAATAAGTACATTGAAGCCCAGCTCGATTATCCTCATAGAAACCTCTGCAAGGCTTTCTATAGATGTTGCAACAATAATCCCCAAGAGATCTCTCTGTTTCTCAAAGCCGTCTAGATCATCTATAGCAGTAGCCCCTATTCTTGTGGCAAGAGATTTAGACTTATTTGAATCTTTATCATATACCACAGCAATCTCAGCCACCCCCTCTCTATATATTCTCTCAGCAACTGTAGATCCCCATCTACCAGCACCAACAAGGCCTAGCTTAGGCTTTAAAATATAGCGTCACCCCCTTTAATTATAGGGTTAGATGCTCAAAGGATTTTGTGTTATTATATGTCTCACCATCATATCCTTGTTTCTCCATCATATGCCTTGGAAGCTGGCTTTCTCTCAGATGTGGAGGGTATCAAGTGATTCCCCTCTTCTTTGATTTGCATAATAATTTCATAGTATCGCTCTACATAAAGCATATGTTGTTAGAAACATTCAGGGGCTTATTCAGCGGCTTTAAAACTAAACACGGCTAGTATCAACTAATGCAGGCCTGTGTGAAGCGTTTCCTTGTTAACAAAACGTTAGCGGAATTCTACCTAGCTGTTTTATAGATAACACCCTCCTTCTTCTCCCTCTCACGAAGCCTTCTAAGATTTTCCTAGCAACCCTATCTCTAATGGATCTATCGCTTGTTATTCTTCTCCTCCTCTCAGAATGTGCTATAACGATCCTACCTATGTTAGTTTCGATCCTGTAGATCTCATGCAGCCTCCTATTTATATACACAGCTGGAGTAACGTTGTTCTCTTTGATATCAGCTGTAACAACATTATCAGGGTTATATGATACCTCGAACTCCTTGGCTATGTTTATTGTTGCTGAAACTATATATCTAAGGGTCTCTAACTGCTTATATAGCTTCTTCACTCATAACAAATAATTAGAAGTGATTAGAGACATTCAAATATATCGTTAAATCGAATACAGCTTGAAACGGCAGAGAGATGATAGAGCTTAGAATCTACTGTAGTTTAGAGGTTTAGAGATCTTAGGTAGAGACATCTCTCCATTCCATATATAAATATTGCTTTAGAATATCTTGGCATGGATATAGATGAGGAGATATGCACATATAATCTTTGGAGTTGGCTTCTCCATCTCCATTCTCTCCCCATTTATCTATGTATTCTATTTACCAGTAGTAGTTATTGCGAGCGGTATAGGATCTGTGGTGCCAGATATTGATACTAGGTTTAGGCATAGAAAAGCCCTTCATAACATATTATCTCTTACAATAACCTCTATAATCGCACTGATTATAACGTTAAAAGCTGGGATAGGCTGGATACCAGCAGCTGGTTTCACACTTGGATATATATCTCATATTATAGGGGATATGATGACCAAAAGGGGTGTGGCCTTTCTATATCCATTCAGAGGAGAATACTATAGGCTTCCAATTATACTTGGAAGATCTGAGGATCTATTGGTTAATGTGTTAGGAACTATATTGGGGATAACTCTGATCTTTCTTGGAATATGGAATCTCACTTAGATCTCCTCTCTATTGATTCCCAGAATATCAGTTATATCTATTATACACTCTGGATCAACTTTTCTCCCCTTAAACTTCACACCCTCAAGCTCTAGAATACGCCTCTTTACCATAGGCCCGCCAGGAGTGTAGCCTCCAAGACTTCCATCACTTTTCACAACCCTGTGACAGGGGATAATCACAGGGTTTTCATTTATTGCGAGAAGTCTTCCCACAGCCCTTGGGCTAGTCCCAATAGCTCTGGCAAGTGAGTCATAGGTTGCGACCCTACCTATTGGTATTAACATTAAAAGTGTGTAGAGGATCTGTCTTTTTGATTCTAAACCCCTTCTCTTTATAGCCTTCCCCATCTCCCATTCCCAAACAAATTCTATACCTTATCCCTAATTTTTATTTAAAAAATTTAATATACTCAAGATCCGCTGGTTTGAGGGTATTAACTACAGTATATATTTGCTATTTTATATAGCTCTTCAGGATCTATAGATGTTGTCCAATCAATTCCGTGTTTGCATTTAATGCTTCCCTCTAGAATTTTGAGGATCTCTCTTGCTACGACGCTCGGCTCTTTTTCGGTTACGTCTAGCTCACATATCTTCTCAGGTGGGTGTTCGTTAAGAGCATTAGCAAGGCATATCCCTAGATATTCTGCCTCACTGTTTTCTATACTCTTTTCCTTTCCCCACCCTCTGCTGCATAGCCTTTTTAAAAGGTCTCTAGGATCTGTTCTGAGTACTATAAGGATCTCTAGATCTTGGTCATCAACGATCTCAGCATAATGACCTTCTATAATTATATAGCCTTCCTCTTTCTCTTCACTACAATGAGATAGATGCTCTTTCACACGTCTTCTCACACGATCTTCATCTATGATATAGCTTTTCCTCTCGTGATCATATTCTATATAAAGCCCTTCTCTTACTACCAGTTGAGAAAGATCTATTGTCTTGGCTCTCAGCATATCTGCCAGGATCTCGGCTATTGTAGTCTTTCCAACCCCTGGTGTGCCTGAAATCGCTATGGCTCTGCATCTCCCCAGAGATCTCACCTCAGCTGTTTTTACATAGCTCTGTGCTATTGATGCTAGCTATCTCCCTAGCTTTTCCCCAATATGGATGTCTCTTTCCCTCTTTGCTAAGCCATTCGGCATTGATCCTTACGATACTTTCCATAATTCTGCAGAAGTCGAGATCCTCTATAACCCAGCTTGGAAGAAGATCCCAAGAGATCCTCCTTGCAGTTGATGTCATATATGGTATTCCCTCTTCTATCCTTTTGCTGATAGACAATAAACCTCCCCTATCCATGTAATAAGATATGGTTGAGCTTGAGACAAGCTCTACCCCATAGTCCTCTCCTGGAGGTATTAGAGAGGTTAGCATCTGAAGAGCCTTGCGGATCTCGCCTCTTTCGGCTAATCTTTTAGCCTCGATCATTATCTCATGCGGTGATGACAAAGTTAGCGACCCGGGGCTAGGAGAAGGGATTTATAAATAGTCTCAGGATAAAGACGCTTATTACAAAGGCAGATGATATTAGGATCACTAGTAAAGGCTTTAACTGAACAATAGGCTCCACATCTCTATAGAATGATACAAGCCCTGCAGCTGTAGCAGGTCCTGGACCCTCCCTTTTCTTCTTCTTAACACTCAATTACTCTCCCTATAATATCTATCATCTTCTAGACTATATAAAAACCATAGATATAGCGGAGAAGATCTAAGCTTCAAGCTCTAATCTCAAACCACAACCTATCATGTTCTTCTCAAGCGCTTCTCTTTCTTCCTCTAAATGAATCTTTCCATATATACTCTCTTCTAAGCACGCCGATATTAGCATCTTCATTCCCTTCAACAGATCATCCTCTCCTATAGTTACTCTCTCTATTAGCCATTCTAGATCGCTTATCTCACACCCCCCACATATAGCAACCACCAGGATCTTTCCTTCTTCTCTAGCTCTAGAAAGTTCTAGAGCTTGTAAGATCTTCCTTGTACCAAGCGTTCTCAAGAGATATTCTATAGAGATTTTCTTTGCGATCATCTTGTTCCTCTGATAAGCTCTTCGAAGCCTTATGAGGGATGCAATGGCTATTCTATCTGTTATCACAAGCCCCTTTCCATATATCTGGAAGACTGCGTTTTCACCACACCTCTCTCGGATCTTCTGTTCGATAAGACCAATAACATCTCCAGTTCCATCTTTGATTTTATAGTATTCGACTCTGCAGTTACCTATAATAGTATGTAGCTCGCCTAAGTATTCTTCGAGATCTCTATACATCGGCTCCCCCATGGCTTACAGGTAATATCGTTATTACATCGCTATTCCTTACAACCGTTTCTAGCCCTTCAAATACCATGTAATCGGCATCATTTATAAAGATAAGGTAGCCTGGTTTAACTCTTCCATCCTGCTCTATTGCTCTTGAGAGTGAGGATTCTCTTTTAACCAGATCCTTTAGCACTTCTCTGAGCTTTGCTTCCCTTTTCACATCTATCTCTATCTCCTCCTTTCCAGCATATAATTTAAGGGGGCCTAGAAGCCTTATTTTCAGAGGAGCCACCTTTGCATATTTATTCTGGGATCTCTTCCACAGCCTCTACCTTCTTTTCCTGCATTCTCTCCCTTATCTTTACAAGATGTGTTATGTAGCCAGCTATCTGGTTTCTTAGCTTTTTGCTCTGTGTTCTTAGAAGCGTTTTTAGGATCTCTTTGTTTTTCTGAAAATCCTTAGTAAATAGGTCTGGGTATTTCTCGAGAAGCTCCCTTGATATCCTTTTAATCGGTGTGGGCCTCACCTTACCCACTTTGCCTTACCCTGTAATAAGAGGGTTGCAATGGATATATATGCTTAACTAGATCTTTTCACAGCTAAAAGCTTATATAGAACCCCTGAGACTTTATCTATGGTGTGAGAAAATGGCAGCCCAGTATATAGAGCCAGCTGGAATCCCTGTTATAATTCTTAAGGAAGGTAGTACAAGAACGGTTGGAAGGGATGCTCTAAGAACTAATATGATGGCAGCGATAGCGGTTGCCGATATGCTTAGAACAGCGTATGGCCCTAGGGGCATGGATAAGATGTTAGTAGACTCCCTAGGGGATATAACTATAACTAATGATGGCGCAACCATACTCGATAAGATGGATCTCCAGCATCCAGCTGCAAAAATGCTTGTTCAGATAGCGAAGGGTCAGGACGAAGAGGTAGGTGATGGGACAAAGACTGCTGTTATATTTGCTGGAGAGCTCTTGAAGCAGGCTGAAGAGCTCCTCCTAAAAGAGATCCACCCAACAATTATTGTCTCCGGCTATAAGAGGGCTATGGAGGCTGCTGCGGAGTATCTCAGAAGCATTTCAGAACCAATAAATATAGATGATGTTGAAACCCTCAAGAGAGTTGCGATAACAGCTCTTACTAGTAAGGCCGTGCATGGTGCTAGAGAGTATTTAGCAGAGATCTCTGTAAAGGCTGTTAAGACTATTGCAGAGAACAGGGATGGAAGATGGTATATAGATCTCGATAATGTTCAGGTTGTGAAGAAGCATGGAGCTAGCATAGCAGATTCTCAGCTGGTATATGGTGTTATACTCGATAAAGAGGTTGTCCATCCAGGGATGCCCAAAAGGGTTGCCAATGCTAGGATAGCTCTTCTAGATGCTCCTCTAGAGATAGAGAAGCCCGAGATCGATGCTGAGATAAGGATCAACGATCCACTACAGATGAAGAAGTTCCTCGAGGAGGAGGAGAACATATTGAGGAACTATGTAGATAAGATTGCTGCTGTGGGGGCTAATGTTGTGATCTGTCAGAAGGGTATTGATGATGTTGCACAGCACTTCCTTGCTAAGAAGGGTATCCTAGCTGTTAGGAGGGTTAAGAGGAGTGATATGGAGAAGCTCGAGAGAGCAACAGGTGGGAGGATAGTGACTAGTATAAGGGATCTCACGGAGAAGGATCTAGGATACGCTGAACTCGTAGAAGAGAGAAAGGTCGGCAATGATAGGATGGTGTTTGTCGAGGGAGCTAAGAACCCGAAGGCTGTTACAATATTACTTAGAGGAGCTAACGACATGATATTAGATGAAACAGAGAGGAGCCTTAACGATGGCCTGCACGCCGTGAGGAACATCATCAGAGAGCCAAAGATAGTGGCTGGCGGCGGCGCGGTTGAAGTAGAACTTGCCCTAAGGCTTAGAAAAATCGCTGAGAGTGTCGGTGGGAAAGAACAGCTTGCATTCCAGGCGTTCGCGGATGCCGTGGAGGAGATCGCAGCTATATTAGCAAGTACAGCTGGTATGGATGTGCTAGATACAATAATGAACCTCAGAAAAGTCCATGCTGAGGGGAAGGTATCAGCAGGAATAGATGTTCTTAACGCAAAAATCCTAGACGATATGACTAAAATAAATGTAATAGACCCTGTGCTTGTTAAAAAGCAGGTGCTAAAAGCAGCTGTTGAAGCGGCAACATCCCTCCTAAAGATAGACGATGTAATAGGGGCTGCTCCAAAGAAGGAAGAAAAGAAGGGCGAGGAAAAGAAAGGTATGGGAGAAGAGACAAAGACACCCGAGCTAGATTAAAACAAATAACATGTTTTTGTATATTCTAATTGTTGATTTGTTTATTAATTTATTCTGATATACCTAATATTTTAATTCTATCTCTTTCTAAGAATGAAGCTTTCAATTTTAATTACTGTATTATAATATATTAATTAATGTTTTATAATATCTCACCTGTCTTAAATATTTAAGTTTTAGCTGATCCTTGTAGTGATGGATTGTTGTGATCCTTATAATGCTCAAAAGCTTTTAGATAGAATTTCGATCTATATCTCTGCTTCAGTAAGCGGTATAAGCTCTTCCTCACCGTTAGGATATCTTCTTCGGATCACCATTGGGAGTACCTTTCTTCGTATCTCTTCTTTGGCTATCTCTATGGGATCTCTGATTCCGAGCTCTTCAATATCTATAAGAGGTGGAGCTCCTAGTGCGAGTTGAAGTGCTCTAGCTGCTACTGCTCTGGCATATTCATATCTGGTGAGCTTTTTACCTCTAGCCCTATATACTGGGATCATTGTTACCGACGGCTCTGCGGAGCTCAATTAATTCACCGGAGATTCACTATTTCTTAGAAAACCTATAATTTTTAATAACAGATCGAGATCTCGGGCTTGTATGAGGCTTTAATATTGAGTCTCTCATTCAGATATTTTGCGAACTTCCTAGCGTTTTCACCACTTCTATATGCATCTACGATTACATATTTAGGCTTAGCTCTATCTATATACGTCACTAGATCCTCGAAATCCGAGTGTCCACTGTATGAGAAGATATATGCATTGCGGTCTATCATCCTATATAGCTCTTTTTCCCATCCACTTAGATACACCACTATATGCTTATATCCATTACTACTAATGATATTATCAAGCTTCTTAGAAGATGTGTGCGCAAAATATATATACCATCCTTGCTTAATGATCTCCTCAGCTTCTTTGGTGCCCTCTAAAAATAGATCTCCAATTTTAACGCCGTATTTCTCAGCCACCTTCGATATCCTATACACCTTATTCCCAGCTATATATGGAGCAGCGATTCCGTATCTCCTAAGTATTTCCATAACCTCTTGTTGCTTACCATAATAAGCTTTTATAATAATAGGGCCTCTGGATAGAAGTTCACTCACAAAGTCTGCTAATAGCTCGTCGATAATATCCTTGTACGGCCTAACATATTCTGGAGAGCCATAGGTAGCCTCTGTGACTACTATATCGCTCTCAAGGATCTCTGTTCCAGATATGGGATCTTTAAAGTCACCGGTATACACAGCAGTAAGCCCTGTTTCAGAAACAAAATATGTCTGGATCGAGCCTACTATGTGTTTGCTTCTAAGGAATTTTAGAGTGCCATCCTCTAATCGGATCTCGCCTCCATACTCAGCTTTATATATCTTGTTGCTTGGCACATCTACGCCTAGTATACTCATTATTTCGAAGGTTGCCGGGTGAGCGATGATCTTGGGACTATTCTTTACCGATGCCTCAATATCGATCATATGATCCGAATGGGCATGTGTCACAACCCTTATCCTGCGTGCTTCATGCCCATCTATAGATAAGCTCCTACCCAGAAGCACAGCCCCTTTACATGTTATACCTATCTCAGCAATCTCCAAGATCCCTAACCGCTTGTCCCCCGATGGTTGTTAATTATCGCTGATATTTATTTTTTGTGTTGTTTTGCCTCTTGATCCACAGGGTTTTGATTCTGTGGCATTGGGGCTTCTCCACTCCACCTCCTGGGCTATATGCCCTAGTAGGCTTCTCGGAAGGGCGGTCGAGTCCAGCGGCACCGGGCTCCCATCTATGCTTGGAATCCCGAAGTCCTTCTGGGCATAGCCCCCCATAAAGGGCTTCGGTATTGGGTGCTCTGAGCATCATAGCATCTCGAGGTCTCCCAAGATCTGGCAGAGATATCACCTCAATATCAAAACAACTATGGGTTGGATGCTCATAAGCTTAAGCCAGACAACAAACGAATAAAAACCATCCCTACTACCATGAAAAAGGATACAGCCCAGCTCATACTAGCTTTATATGTTTCTCCATATATCCGAAGACGTGTTCGGGATCTCTGGTGAATAGACGCCCTTCTTTAAATACTCTTTTAAGAGAAAGTTGTAATGGTTATTAGCCAGAGATCCCGACCCAGATAAGGTTGGACTTTGGGAGCTTAAAAACGCAACCACCATATAGATTGTTATGATCACTTTAACATATTACAACTGAAAATCTGGCTTTTCAGGACATAAATAAGGATTTCATAAGCATTCGGATAGATTGTCTTTTAAGCTTTATAGCTATACCGTTTATCGAGTTGAGTCTTTATGGTTGTATCAGACCAGCTAAGTCGTTAGTGTGTGGTCTCGGTCTCTTTGTCATATGTTTAAACATCTACGGCTCTCGAAAATGACTCCCCTTTTCAATTCTATGGTAGATCATCTTATTTATGCTGGGATCTGGGGTGTTAGCCCTCTGGTGGGGGATTAATGGCTCTATTCCCAAGATCCTCGGGGTGGGGGTATGGTGCGGGGTCTCCCC
>Ga0081478_128359_pt1 | contig 57839 bp, 57 predicted proteins | sample OctSprmetagenome_FD_70983 | JGI IMG/M metagenome (GOLD analysis project Ga0081478, IMG submission 70983) | Hot spring and microbial mat streamer communities from Octopus Spring Streamers, Yellowstone National Park, USA - T=80-84 v2 (version 2) | ecosystem: Environmental > Aquatic > Thermal... | reverse complement strand
CTTCAAGCCGACTAGTTTAAGCTGGTTCTCAACCCTATTCTCGTCGGAGAATTTAACCATGGGGAAGACCTGCCATGTAGCTTGAGTCCAGACCTTAGAGGCCTCAGGATGGCTTCCAGTATCGAATAAGACATAGCATCCCTATGCTCCACTAAAGTCCCAGTAACCAGTATCTCAACCCACTTATGCCTTTCAGCAATCCTCCTTACATCCCCTACCTCAACGTAGAGTAGGGAGTTAGGTATGAACCATCCAGGCTCCCCAGCTAGGACACCGTAGCCTAGCACACTCTCTTAACTCCAGTCTCCTGAGGCAGGCAACCCACCTCGTAAACTTACGTAAGCATCCAAGGAAAGCGCTCTAGTAGTACAGAGGGTAGCAAGGATAGCGGAGCCCCCTGGATTTCACTTAGGGCTCTGATGATTATGATAAAGAAAGAGCAAGATAGACTTTAAGCAAAGGATTATAGTAGATGTGGCTTTTCCCTCTTAACGTCGTAATGAAAGGTAGGTCTTTAGGTTTCGAATTTTAATAAAGGCTTCGGGAAGACCTAGCAGGCCCTTTGGAGAGGTGAGTAGAATTATTAGAAGAATCGATCCCACTATGAACTGCCAGTAATAGGAGAGGTATTTTAAAGCATATGTTTCGGCTAGTATGTAAAGGAATGATGCTAAGATGCATCCTGGGATGGAAAATCCTCCAAGGATGAGTATGAAAACGATTTTTGCTGAAGGTCCAGTCCAATATGCAAGGCCTGGATCTATATGCCCTACGGATAACGCATATAGTATGCCAGCGAGGCCTGCTGTTAATGCTGAGTACGTAAAGGCTAGTGAGTATGTGGTAAGCGGGTTTATTCCTATCATTTTTGCCCTTCTCTCATTATCCCTTAGGGTTGCTAAACTTAATGCGAAGGATGAATTTACTAGTCTTTGGGTAGCAAAGAGTACTAGGGCAAAAACTACTACAGTTAAATAATAACTTGTATATGCGTCACCTAAAACTCTATCCCTTACTTTAAGATCAAGGACACCTTTTAGTAGGAACAGGTTTGGTATGCGTAATCCGTCAGTACCACCGGTATAGAAGTAGAGTTTCAAGAGTAAAGTATAGAGGAGCATTGTGAAAGCTACAGTTGCTAGTGCGAAGTAAACATAACGTGCTCTTAAAACTACTAATGAGATTAATAGTGCAGTAATAACAGGGGTGACTAAAGCTGGGATAAGAATAGGAGCCAGAGAGTCTAGTCCTAGGTGTCGGGTAGTGAGACCAATAGTGTAAGCTGATAAGGCCACGAAAGCCCCATTTCCGAAGGTTATTAGACCTCCTAAACCTGATAATGGAATCAACCCTAAGACCATAATAGCGTAGACTAACGCGATTATAACTAGGAATTCAATCCATCTAGGTGCTACGATTGGGAGTAGTAGTAGAAGTAATATAAAAACGGTATATACATAGATGTCATATTTTCTTAACGCCAGCACTTACTTCACCTCCCTCCGAAAAGACCCTGAGGTCTAAAAGCCAGGACTAACATCATTAGTAGGAATGGAATAGCCATTTCAAGTTCTGGTACGTAGGTAACCGTAATTGCACGTAGGAGGGATATAATGAAGGCTACGATAGGGATCCCGCGAATCTCTCCTAGCCCTGTTATAATTACAACAATGAATGCCAATAAGAGAAATTCAAGTGAAAACCCTGGTTGTAGTGTGAGTAGAGGAGCTGTAAAGGCTCCACCTATACCAGTTAACATACATCCAACTGCAAATGCTATAAAGTAAGCCATATCCGCTCTCATGCCGAGCATAACCGCTGTTTCCCTATCGCTAGCAACCGCTTTAACGATCTTCCCTATGGAAGTATAATCTATGAAAATGTAAGTGGAGGCTATTACAATAAAAGCTGTCGCTAAGAGGATAAAGTAATAACCAGGGTACGTGATACCAGCTATCTCTACAGTTCCAAAAAGCGGATATATGCCGTAAATGACATAACCCTTAGGTCCCCAAATGAATTTTATAACATCCTCCATGACGAGTGCTATACCGTACGTTATTAGTAGTACATATATAGCCTCATAGTGTATAAGTTTACGCACCATAAGATAACCGGTTATAACTGCGAAGAGAAGCCCTCCAAGTAGTCCTGAGAGGAGTAATACTACAATAATTATGAGTGCTCCCTGTAGTAATGAAGACCCTATTGAACCTACACGTTCTAAGGCTAGGGTAGTCAAGCTTAACGCTAGATAAGCACCAAGTGCCATAACGATTCCATGTGCTAGGTTTAGTATTCTTAGAACCCCCAATATTAGATTTAAACCTACAGCTATGAGACTGAGTATTGCCGTATACACTAATGCGTTAACAATAATGGTAAATAGTGTTTTTACCTCAATAACCATGCATCATCCCCTATAAACAACTCCTCTATCAATTTTAAAAACGTGATCGCATAAGCCTTTAAATGGAGAGATTGTAGGTTCTGCTACTAGTAGCGTACATCTCATCTTATCTCTAATCTCCATTAGTATGTTTTGTAATCTACGTTGAACAGGTAAAGCTAGCCCTTCAAAAGGCTCATCTAAGAGCAATAGTTTAGGTTTAAGGATCAAAGCTCTAGCTATAGCGATCATCTTCTGCTGACCTCCACTTGTTTGCGTTCCATTTCTATCAAGTAACGTAAATAGCTCAGGGAACACTTTTAGAATCTCGGCTAGCCTCTCCTCTCTCACACTTCTTGGAACACCCAGGGTCATAAGAGGTAAGAGGATATTATCTTTAACTGTTAAATTTGCATATATTCCTCTATAATCAGGGCTCATCGCTATACCCTTCATGACCCTATAACGGGGAGGCTTCACTGTTATATCTTCGTCATAAAAGATTATAGAACCGTGATATGGTATATGAAGTCCCATTATTGTCTTGAATAATGTAGTCTTTCCGGCACCATTAGGTCCGGTAATACACGTTATAGCGCCTTCATCTACATTTAAACTTACCCCTCTCAAAACGCTGATATATCCTAGTGATACATATACATCAGATAGGGTTAAGATGGTAATCTTAATCTTTTAATCACCTCCTTTTCAAACTTAGCTATTCACCAAATACTACAGCTCTAACTCTTTCGTCTAATCTTATCCCTTGAAATTCACCATCATAGATTACCTTACCCTCATTCATTACCAGAATACGTGATGAAAGATACTTCTCTACTACTTCTAGATCGTGCTCAACTATGACTGATGATATACCGTGCTGTTTAACGTACTTCATTAGAACGCTCATAACTATGTCTTTCTCCTCTAGGGACACGCTTGTTGTAGGTTCATCAAGTAGCAGAAGCTCTGGGTTCAATGTGAGAGCTATAGCTACATCCAGAATCTTCCTTTCCCCTTCTGAGAGCTTTCGAGCTTCCACTGTAGCTTTGTTAAGTAACCCTAATGCATCAAGAATCTCCTCAGCTCTTTTTATCAAAGCTTTCTTTGAACTTTTAAGACTCCAAAAATCTAAGGCATGTCCGTTATAGCTTAGTAATCCTGCAAGAACATTCTCCAAGACCGATAGCTTTTCAAAAATCTGTGGTAGCTGGTAGGATCTAACTATGCCAAGCTTAACTCTCTTATGGATCGGAGTGAATGTTATATCGAAATCCCTGAATTTAATTCTCCCACTATCGGGAATCAGCTCTCCGCTTATCAAGTTAATTAACGTTGTCTTTCCAGCTCCATTAGGACCTACTACGCTGACAATATCACCTTGGCCTATTTGAAAACTTACTCCATCAACAGCCCTAACCGCTCCGAAATATTTTTTAACACGTGTTAAAGAAAGTAAGGAGGCGACTTCGTGCATTCTAGGAAGTCACCAACTATCAATCCACTCCTCTGTTTTCATGCCGGGTGGAGGAGTAACGAGTTCTCGATCTATCACAAATGTTCTTTCAAACTCAACATATGGGAACATGGGAATTGTTTTAGCTATCCCATACACCATGGACTCCGCAGCATTATGATCTTCTCTCATTACAAGCATACCACTAGGAGTAGGCCATGCTAATCTCTCGAAGGCGCTAATTATCGCATCCACATCTGGCCATTCACCAGTGGTTTTGATAGCCTGTTCTACAGCATACTTATACCCTAGAATTGCCTGCGCCATGTGATATGCAGGGTAGACAGGGTACCAACCGTACCTTCTTAGATACTCAGATGTAAACCATTTGTTAAGGGGCCATTTTGAAGGATCCGGGTATGTCCACCAATGAGGTCCTCTACCACCTACAACAATACTAGGTAGGAAATCTGCTCCCAACGCTGGGATTGTGTTATTCAAGCAGTTTCCTATGATTAAGGTTCTCTTATGCAACCCAAAAGCTGCTGCCTGTTTAAGGAAAGCTATCGCGTCCCCTCCCCAATGGGATGTATATATAACCTCGGGTTCGGCTGCAAGAAGTTTTGTTATGAAAGGCGTATACTCAGTTTCATAGAGCTTAGAGTATTCATCACTAACTATCTCAACATCAGGTTTTAGCTTCTTTATAGCTCTTAGGAATATTTTCGCATTATCCCTTCCCCATGCGTAATCTTGGTTGAATGCAGATACCCTTTTAAGATCTGGTTTTAAAGTTAGAGCTACATATGCCGCGCCTACTGCATCTTGTGTTAAATGACCCTTGGTTCTGAAGACGAACTTATAGCGCTTCTCTTCGAAGATACGATGCGTTCCACAATCATAGAGTATAGTTAAAGTATTTAGCTCTTCAGCAACAGGTGCTACGGCAAGACAATCAGCGCTAGATATATAACCTACAACTACATCCACTTTCTCATCTTCAACTAACCTCTTAAACTCTCGCACCTGAACCTCAGATCCCCCGGCTTCATCTATTACTATATGCTTAATCTTAGCACCACCGATCCCTCCTTCAGCATTAATCTTATCAATGATCATCTCCGCAGCCTTAGCCCCCTCTACACCGAACCAGGAGGCTCCAGGTCCTGATAGGAATGTAACAATACCCATTTTAATAGTCTCTGGAGCCTTCCTAGGAGCGGGGGTAACTGGAGCCTCTCTTACAACCTCCCTAGGAGGACGACCTACATATACAACCCCAGCCCCTGTAGCAAAGGCCACAGCTGCAGTAGCTAAGTACTTGAGAATATCACGTCTTGAAACGCTCAATCTCTCACCCCCTCTTCACCTTTAGATTAGAGAAGAGAAGGGTATTAAAGTTTTACGCATAACGAGTGTAAAAGGGTAAAAGGCTAGCGAGGTGGTGTTGGGTGAAAGCCGTTGTTCTACATAATTATGGGGAGTCTTTGAAGATTCAGGAAGTAGAAATAGGTAAACCTCTAAAAGGAGAAGTTCTTCTAAAGGTCCTATCTACAGGTGTTTGTCACTCGGATCTTCATGTGATTAAAGGAAGAACTCCAATCCCCTTGCCGGTTGTTACCGGACATGAGATAATGGGTGTGGTTGAGGATGTAGGAGAAGGTGTTACAAGTGTTATGCCTGGAGATGTGGTTGTAGCTTCCTTCATATGGCCGTGTGGAAAGTGTTCTATGTGTATCTCTGGTAGAGAGAATCTCTGCGTTAAGGCGGCTTCTGCTAGGATGAAAGGTGTACTTTTAGATGGAACAACGAGGTTAAGGTTATCTGATGGTAGACCTCTTCACATCTTTGCTGGAGGAGGCTTTGCCGAGTACGCTATCGTGCCTGAGACCGCGTTAGTTAAGGTTCCATCTGCTATGCAGAGGAGGGATAGCTTAGCAATACTTGGATGTGCGGGGTTAACGGGGTTTGGGGCTGTTGTGAATACTGCTGGTATTAGGCTTGGTGATACAGTAGCTGTTTTCGGGACTGGTGGTGTTGGAATGTTTGTAGTACAGTTCTCTAGGATAGCTGGAGCCTCTCAAATCATAGCAGTTGATATAGTTGATCGGAAGCTAGCAGTCGCTAAATCACTAGGAGCAACTCACACGATCAATGTTCGTGAAAAGGATCCCGTAAAGGAGATTAAGGATTTAACTGGTGGTGAGGGAGTAGATGTAAGCTTCGAGGTCGTAGGACTACCAGAGACCATAACACAAGCCATAGAGTCAGTAAAGGTTGGTGGTAAGGTAGTACTAGTGGGGCTCATGCCCGTAGGATCAACAGCACCAGTACATGTGGCTAGGGTTGTTAGAGCCGGGATCCAAATACTAGGAAGCTATGGTGGAAGACCAAGAGCGGATTTACCCATTATACTCAAACTAGTGTCAGCTAGCCTACTAGAAGTAGACACTCTAGTTTCGAGAAAGTATAAACTAGATGAGACCAATAGCGCATTTGAAGCTCTAGAGAGAGGCGAAGTTCTAAGAAGCATTGTCACTCCATAATCTCATTGGAAAAGCTATATCAGAGCTACAACACAACCTATGAAATTGAGTAGCGTCAGAGGAGATTGGCTAAATCTTTGTACAAGGAGATGTCGATCAGAGGGTTCTGAGGTTAAGACAATGTCTCAACTATCTGATTGATCTTGAATCTCTTTCTAAACACATTAGCTGAGAAGCTAATCAAGAATCGCAGCTTTCTCCACTTCTCCTCTTTTCAGGTTCCTTAAGTTGATTATAGGTACCTTCAATTCATAGCTAGGGGAGAGGTTTATAAGGTAATACCGTAATCAATGATATTTGGTGTGTGCCTGTATAGTGTTGGGGTTGAGATTGTGGAGGTTGTCAGTAACATTGTTATGACCTCCCTATCTAGGCTTGTTGAGGCTATTAGAAGGGCTAGTTCAGCGAGCTTCACCTCTATCTCGAAGAGTGTTCTTAGACTCGATGATGTTATCTGGGTTAGAGAGCCTGTTGAGGATTCAGGTGAGTTCTCCGCTTCTCTTATGGAGTACTCTTCTAGGTTTTTGATTGCTAGGAGGCCTTATCGTGATGGGGTTTCATTTACCCCTGTTGGCGTGGACTCTAGTTCTAGGCATGTTGAGACCCCTGTAGCTGATGTTGTTGTTGGCGCTGTTGCTGCTCTAAGCTCTTTGGGGTCTATTAGGTTTGAGTGGCCCAGCTTAAGCCCCCTACGATATAATGGTGGTTTACACCCAGTCTTCTATATATTATCAAATGCTGGAAGCCAGTTCAGCTTTGAGGACCCGCTTGTATCAACGGCTAACCCGTCTGGTAGGCCCTTCGATATAAGCTATAGTGTTGGTGAGGCGTGCGATGAGATGAGGGTTAGCCTTGAAAACTGGGTTTTAGAGGTTTTAGGGGAGCTCCTGGATGTCCGTGTAAACCCTGTGGTTATGGTTGACGGCCCTCTCTACGTTGTAGCTAAAGCTCTTACAAGGGAGGCACCGCAGTGGATTAGGGATGTGTGGGTTAAACTCTTAGAAGGTAGAGTTAAAGCTGTAAGGGGTTTAGAGTCTAGGGGGGTTCCTGTTATAGGTGTTGTTAAGAGGGTTGAGAAGAGCACTATACTCTCTAGAACATGGGGGCTTGAAGATATCAGAGGAGATATCGTGGAGGGTGATAGGAGTGTGGTATTGAAGTTTATGGCATCATTAAACGATAGGGTGCCCGGTAGGATATACGTTACACCTAGGATAATGGTTAGGACACCGCAACTACCTGGGATCGGGGTTTTAGAGAAGGTGGTTCAATACATTGTAATCCCTCCAGGTAAGTACCAGCTATCACCTCCCCTAGCTAGAGTCTATAGGTTAGAGTATACTCTCAGAACCTTAGATATCCTTCAGAGAATGGGATTGGAGCCAGACTCTGTTATAGGTGGTGATAGCGTGGGGAGAGGGGCTCTCGAACCTCTATCAATAAGGCTTAGCGATCTAAGATCATCGTTTCTATCCTATGCTTTTAAGAAAGCCCTTCTAATGAACATTATTAGTGTTGGAGCTCCTCTAAGCTACTGGAGTCTAAGAGAGGCTGAGATCTCGTGGAGAGAGTAGCCGCAGGGGTTAAGGAGAGGGGGCCTCTTGATATCGTGTCAAGGCTTCTAGAACAAGCATACTCTAGGGCGTCGAGATACGGGGATATCATAGGTAGAATTTCGAGATACTCTAGAGTTGAGGTTAGCGAGGAAGGGTTTGTGGAGTTCGAGGTCGAACCAGAAGTATATTATTCCGAGAGGGGTAAAGCTACCCAGAGGATTGGGGAGTATGTTGCTATCGTGGAGCCTAAAAGCGGTAAACTTGTACTAGTAAGGGTAGTTGCTGTGGAGAGGAGGGATGAGCTAGCAGCCATAGGGATAGAGCCTCCCCTCTCAAGCTACGAGTTTAAACCAGAGCCCTCAGGGCTTCTAACGACAACTAAAGTTAAAGCTAAGGTTTTACTAGAACTCGACCCAGAGGGCGGAGATGAACCTGTACCAGCAACTATAGGGCTAGAGCCTCAGAGCCCTGTGATAGATCCGAAGCCCGAGGTGCTATCGAAGCTGTTAGGTTTAAGGGATGAGAGGGGCCCTATTATAGGCTCCCTAGCAACACCGTCTGGGCTCGTGAAGAATGGAGCTTTAACTGTAAGGTTGCCTTATAGAGCTCTCCTACAACATATACTGATAACTGGTACTACTGGTAGTGGCAAAACTACCTTGATTAAGAACATGGTAGCGTCCATGTACTCAGACTGGGCTCAGAGCACTCCAGTAGTTGTAGCTGTTGATATGAACCAGGATTTCATACAACTACCTCTAGATCCCAGTAAACACCCTCTAGACCCTGTAGCTTTAACAGCCTATAAGGATGTTAAGCCTCCGAGAGCTTTGGTAGTGGTAACACCTCTACCACTAAGGGTTGTCGAAAGCGTTTATGATGGATTTAGTGTTGATAAGGTGTCTGTACTGGAGATCGCAAGACATGTTGCTAGGATGTACTACGAGGAGAGCATAGAACCTCTTGTAGGGGCTAAGCTAAGGGATTTAACCTGCCTAGCTAGGGATGGAAGAAGTGTTATGTGTAAGGTTCAAGCACCGTGGGGCCCGCTAGTCCTAGTACCCTATGTTATAAACACTACACTTCTAGATTCCGATAAGGTATCATCGCTAATGCCCGGTTTAACTGAGGCTGCAAGAGCTCTCTTAGAAAGGATTAGGAGAGGGTTTAGGAGGAGGGCTAAGCTAAACATTTACCCACCACTCCAAGCCATGCTAGGAGCCCTACAGGCTTACAATGATGATGTTAGGAGCGGGGATAGGGATGAGTTATTCGAATCCACCAGGGAGATAGTCATACCAAGGGTTATATCTAAGGGTGTTAGCGATGAGAGTTTAATGAGATCGGTTAAGTTTGAAGGCTTTGATATGACCTTAGAGGATTTAGTGGAGGAGTGTCTTGAAGTTCTAGAGCTCTCAAACCCTCATAGGGAGACCTATAAATCGCTTTATAGGAGGCTACTGTCACTTCTAGACACAGAAATAGTGGATATGGCTGTAATGACGGGATGGCCTACCAATAGGGTAACCCTGATGCAGGAGCCTAGATGGGAGGATATAGTATCGGAGGCTGAAGCTTTAAAAGCACCTATAGTCCTGGACCTGAAATGGCCTATGGATAAAGGCTTAGAAGGGCTTGAAGGCCCCCGCATGGCAGCCTATAGGATGCTCCAAGCTCTAATAGAGTGGAAGCACATGCAATGGTCTAGGAGAGTGCTTGGAAGAAGTATCGTGGTGGTAATAGATGAAGCCCACCAATTCTTCCCCCAGGAGAGAGGTGCTAAGGAGGAGCAGGAGGCTAGTAGACAGGTGGCATCAATGATATCACGTATAGCTAGGATAGGGAGAGCTAGAGGGGTGGGGCTTGTATTTAGCACACATAGCCCTAAAGACCTCCACGATATAATAGTTCAGCTAGCCAATACAAAGATAATACTTAGAACCGAACCCCAACACACAGAGAGGCTCGACGTACCACGGGAGGTTAAAGAGGTATTACCGAGACTCCCGGATAGGCTGATGGTAGTTTTAAGCCACATATACAGAGGAGGCTACATATTCGTTCAAACAACAACACCGTTAACAGCACACTACGACATATCATACCAGCTCTTCGGATACTAGCTAGCAGACACTATTCATGGTAGAGTATATTAAACTCCGAGGACGTGGGAGGAGATACTCATTGTTCAACTGATCACCTTAAGAGTAAAATCCTAGAATGGATCTGGAGTAGGTGATCCAACTTCCTCCACAACCCTCCTAACCTTGAATATCTTAAGCTTAAGTCTTCTTAGCAGTTCAAGATAGCCATTATCCTCTAAGAGCCTATTATATGCTTGTGTTAGCGTAAACGATGTTACTATATACTCTACATACTTTATAGCATAGTCTACAACATCCCTAGCCATTGAAATGTCAAGATATCCTAAGGCCATCAACTCTAGTACGTCCAGAGGTGTCGGCGCCATTGTATCTACAACTAGAACCTTCCTTGGTTTAACCTCCTTCCTAAGCCTCACCACCCAGCTATATCCATCAGCTACTATAGCGTTGTATCCTGCTACCCTTTCAATGACAGCCTTGGTTGGTTGTCCTTCGTATACCTTAAGCCACTCCTCAGGCTTAACTATCCCGAACGCCCTCGCTTTAACGGTTAAAGTTGCTATAGCGTAGCCCCTAGCCTCCGATGTAGCATATGTATCCTCGGGAGCGTAACATCCGACATCGACATCGGGGTTGCTTAGAACTAGATCCTTCAATGCAAGAAGGAGGCTACTCCATACTCTGAAGTTAGATGGATTCATTAGCTTGAGAGCGTAGTCCATAGCTTCAACGGGGCTCGTAACGACCCTCATACATAGACTTTGAGGTAGTGGTAAGGCTATACTACCATACCTCCTAGCTAACTCAGGTAAACTCCTTGAAAGCCTTCTAACACCCCTCTCCGTCACTGGAACTCCTATTAGGATCTTCAACGTAGTTCCCTACCCACAGTGTATAGCTATACTGTGAAACATATATGTCTTAATCTATGAGAGGGCCTTTCAAAGCATAGGTAATGAGGAGCTTTAAGGATACTTTGAGATAGTAAAGTCGAAGTTGAAATGGTTGAAAGGTCTTTAGATGGTAGAAGAGACTTTTAGGTTAGGATAGAGGAAGTTACTATAGCTGAGGGCATGCTATCACCCTGAGTTCAACATTACGTTATCGGATGAGGACTTACTCTCTAGAACATGATATTAAAGTCTGGCAAAACCTCCCTATAAGGGCGAGGAGAGCTCGCGGCTCGGCCGTTGCATTAGAACGATGTTGAATGTAGATTATATTTTTAGTCTACTCTAGATTTAATAGGGGATGGCGCCATGGGGTATGTTGTTGTTAAGATTAGCGGTAGGCTTCTAAGTCCTCCTAGATCTGATTACTATAGGATTCTTAGGGATTCTATCCTAGAGGCTAGGAGCTTTGCTAATCTAGCTATAGTGTGTGGAGGTGGCCCCACGGCTAGGGGCTACATTGAAGTGCTTCGAGATATCGGGGTTTCAGAGGTTTTCCTAGATATTATTGGGATTGCTGTCTCAAGGGTTAACGCCTTAGCCTTAGCACTAGCTCTAATGCCATATTCTCCACCAAGGCCCATAGAGGGTATAGAGGAGGCTGTTGAGGTGGCCTTGAGAGGCTTGATACCCGTCCTCGGAGGGCTTCAGCCCGGTCAGAGTACTAATGCTGTTGCCGTAGCTTTAGCTGAAGCTCTTAGGGCTGATATTGTTATCAATATGCTAGCTGGGGTTAATGGTGTCTATGTACCACCACCTGGTTTTGAGGGTAGTAGGAGGCTTGATAGAGTGAGCTATGAGGAGTTGGAGGGGGTGATAAGGAGGTATCCTCAGCTTGCCGGTACGTACGAGTTATTCGATAACGTTGCTTTAAAGGTAGCTGAGAGGAGTAAGGTAAGGGTTTTATTCGTTGATGGAAGCGATCCTAGGGTTCTAATAAGGGTTTTACGTGGGGAGAAAGTTGAGGGGACGATGTTAACTACAACGTAGTACTATTATATCCAACCTCGTAGCTTCATAGCTCTAACAACTCTATCAACTGATACAGCGTAGGCTGCAACCCTAAGATTATGTCTATTCTTATCCAGCTTAGACTCCCAGAAGTTCCACGTTGTCTGTATGGAGTTCATCATCCTCTCCTCTAGCTTCCTCCTAGCCTCCTCCTCTGTAACCCACCCGCCCATCCTATTGTTAACCCACTCTATATGGCTCATTATGACGCCTCCAGCATTAGCTAGTATATCTGGAGCTACTATGACGCCCATCTCCGTTAACATTCTCTCAGCCTCAGTTGTTGTAGGCCCGTTAGCCCCCTCTACTACCAGCTTAGCCTTAATGTTTCTAGCATTATACTCTGTTATCACATTTTCCAGAGCTGAGGGTACTAGGATGTCCACTTTTAACTCGAGGAGCTCCTCGTTAGACACCCTCCTGTCGGCCTTATCATAGTTTATTACCGAACCAGTCTTATCCTTAACAGCTTTGACCTCCTCTACGTTCAAACCACTAGCTTTAAATATCCCACCCTTACTATCACTAACAGCTACGACACTAGCACCCATCTCCTCCAAGAACTTAGCTGCATAGTATCCTACATTGCCGAAACCCTGTACAGCTACACTAGCACCCTCAACCCCGCCTAGGATCTTCTTAGCCAGCTCTCTAGCCGTAATAGCGACTCCTAACCCCGTCGAGTATATTCTAGCAATTAAACCACCTAGATCGAATGGTTTTCCCGTTACAACCCCAAAGTACTGGCCCCTCTTCACCCTATAGTACTCATCTAAGTACCAAGCCATAACCTGTGAATCCGTATAAACATCGGGAGCTGGTATATCTAGGTCCTCTCCTACAAAATCAGCTATCGCAGCAAAGTAACCCCTACTAAGCCTCTCAAGCTCTCTAAAACTAAGCCTTTTAGGATCAACCCTAACACCACCCTTTCCACCACCATAGGGTAGCCCTGCAAGACTACACTTCCAGGTCATCCACATACTAAGAGCTATAACCTCGTTCATGGTGACATTAGGGTGGTACCTAACACCACCTTTGTAGGGGCCTAGAGCACTATTATGCTGACTCCTCCACCCAATAAACACCTTAACACTACCATCATCCATCCTAACGGGGATCTTAACCTGTACAACCCTCTCTGGAACAGCTAAAGCCTCGTAGACGTCCTCGCTTAAACCTAGTATCTCAATCGTAGCCCTAAGCTGTTTCTTAGCCTCCTCGTAGGGGTCTATATGTATGCTCATATACGCCACCCACGTGGATTTGATAGTGGTAGATATTTATAAATTATGTGTAAACCAAGATAATAGGTTATTAGTGGGAATTGATGCTACTACTTTGAAACATCGAGAACCACAGCAAAACCTAGCGATACCAAATCCCTAGGTGAAAACTCTAACAACAGGTTCTCGCCACCTCCACCACCATAGACTACACCTCTATCCAAGAGGCTTCTATCCACTATAACCTTAACACCCTCAGGGAGAGCTATAGGTGGAACACCGCCTACAGAGTACCCTGTTAGAGCTTCAACCTCACCTGGTTTAGCAAGCCTACAATCCCTAGCTACACCCCTAAGCTTATAAATATCAAGCCTCCTATCCCCAGGTACTATGACAGCTAAGACTGAATCTCTACAGATAACTACAAGAGTTTTAACAATAGCATCCCTACTAACACCAAGAGCCCTAGCAGCGTCATCAACAGTCCTAGTACTAGATGGAACCTCCAGAACTCTCCAGTTAAGCCCATGAGATCTAATCCAACCCTCAACCTTAACCCTACCAGAGCTCAAAGCAACCAAACCTAGAATAGGGGGATTCGCCGACAAGCTTAAAACCATCCAAACTCCCCGATGTTAGGGTCTAGCAAACCTCGCCTTTCAAGGCGGGGTAGGGCTCACACAACTTTAGAGCATTAAGGCTTTTAAACCTCTCGGACTAGAAGGAGTAACACCCTGGATCCAGAGGTTCGAAACCCCGTCCTTAAAGAGCGGGGAGGGGTCATAACGTGTTAACCCATCTTAAGCCTTCTGAACAGGTGCGCGCCTATTACTGTTAAAGTGATGCTCGTAGCTAGAGCTATGGGGAGTACCGTGAACCCGGTGAAAGCCACTCTCATTAGAGATGTGAAGTAGAGTACTGCGTTACTCCAGTCTGGAAACGGGAATCTAACTGTTAACCCGTATGTTATGATGGTTGGTAGGGAGTATAGGAGGCCTATTACCATTACAATTGCTATGGCTGTGAGAGCTCTTACAAGCGCTCTTCTAAAACCAGACCTGTAGGGGGTTATCTCTGCAACCCCAATGGTTAGACCTAAGGCTAATCCTCCTACTGCTGTTGAAGCTCTTATCTTTGATACGACCTCATCGAAAGAGTATATGTCTGAGAGGCTCCAAGGACCTCGTATAGCTGTGTATGCCAGCCAGTAGAAAGCTTCAAATGCTATGATGCTGAGAGCTACTACTACAATATCAACCTTTCCTATCGAGTGCCTAGCGGTTCTTAGTAGTAGGAGAGCTACAAGTAGAGTGGAGGTTATGATGGCTAGTGCTAGAACCAACCTCACATACATACCCTCTCTTAGCTTAGATTCGACGAGGATACTGTAGGCTTCCAGAGGATCTGCTATCCCTCCCACCTCTACACCAGTCATTTCAGCTACGGCTTTCACGAGATTGTAACCTTGGGTCCTAGAGGTTTCAACATATGCTGTGACCCTATTGGAGTCAATGTTAAAACCTTCTGTTAGGGGTCTTCCTATAGATACTATGGGGATCCTCCAACCCATTAACATTGATATTGTAGGGGTTACATCGTACTGTGTGAAGGGAGTCTCATAGAAACCTGGTTTAACATGAGGTCCTATGAATAATGTGAAAACCCTCCTAACCTCGGGTTCGAGACCTCCATGATGCCCTCCTCTCTTAAAACCATGATCGTTTAGGATTACGAGGAGGGTCTTGTTGAGAAGCCCCTCCCTCATAAGGGTTTCCACTAGCTCTAGTGTTAACCGTATAATGTTTACCATGGTGGCTTTATACTCCACCCCTGCGGGCCCTCCCACCTTATGGCCTACCATATCTACATCTGCTATTCCCATCCAGAGGAATACCTTGCTGGTGCTTGAGTACCGTCGTAGCAGATCTAGCCCAGTAGCTAGAGATATTGCTCCGTGACCTGACCCCTCTTCTATGTCAACACACTCCCTTATATAGTCTTTAAAGAACCTCTTGAATGATCCGTCACCGCTGCATAGAATAGTGTAACCCCTCTCCCATGCAACCCTCACAATACTATCAACTCCAAGAGACCCTGTGTACTCATTAGATGAAACACCGTGAATCTCGGGAGGAGCTCCAGTTAGTATTGAAGCTCTAGCTGGTACGGAGTAGCTAGGAGTGATAGAGAGTCCATTAGCGTAAAGAGCCCCCATGGATAGTAGTCTATCTACGTCGCTATTAGATCTCCTTAGATCAAGTAGCACGTCCACGGTTACACCATCGAGTAGTATGAACACTAGGTTATCGGCTAGAGGTTGAAATACACCTACATCCTCGTACCTAACATGTTCAAGAGCTCCGGCATAGGGGTTACTATAGTCAACCCAGCTTTTATAAGCATTAAGAGCAGTATACCCTGAGGTATACGATATGAGAGCGACCACCACTAGTACTGCAACAATATAAGTGTAGGCTTTCAACTAAGACACCATCCGGTAGGGGTGGGGAGGGAACTTATATAAATGTGGTATAATTTAAACTCTAAAGCTACCAATAAGTTGTGGGTCGATGTGATTTGACTTTAAAGGGGATTGAGGATCTATCCCTAGCCTATGGTTTGAACCACTATGTTATCGATAAGCCTTTAAGGGATGTCTTGAAAGTCTACCTCGGCTCAGAGCCTGATCTCAGAACTCTAGGAGAACTAGCTGGGAGGGAGTTGTATGAGATAGCTTATAGGGTGGATAGGCTGAGCGGACCTGTACTCATAACATGGAGTGTTAGAGGTGATAGGGTGGACTCTGTATGGCTCGACCCTGCTGAGAGGTTGATTTTAGAGAAGCTTATCCAGGATATTGGTGTTAACAGGTATCCATTCAATGGTGGTAGCTGGCATGAGCATTACGCTTCTCTAAACATCATCGGGGATCCCGGGGTTAGCTGTATACTTACCATCACAATACAGACTGCCTACACGCTGGAGAAGTATGCTTTCGAGCCTGTGAGGAGCTACTATAGGAGCTTATCTGGGCTATCTAAGCCTACAATGTTTGGAGCTACATGGTTTACGGAAATCCAGGGTGGGAGCGATCTAGGAGCTAATGCTACTGTAGCTAGGGAGTCTAACGGTTTGTGGAGGCTTAACGGTTACAAGTACTTTGCTAGTGGTGCTGGCCTAGCCTATGTAGCCTTGGTTACGGCTAGAACGCCTGGATCCCCTCCGGGGGCTAAGGGCTTATCGCTCTTCGCCGTACCAAGGGTTAGAAGGGATGGATCTCTAAACTTCTATGTGAGGAGGTTAAAGGCTAAGAGTGGCACTATTGCCGTCCCAACGGGTGAGGTTGAACTAGTTGATAGTGAGGGTTACCTTGTAGGAGAGGCTGGGAAGGGCATATACTATGCCCTTGAGAGCTTAATGGTGTCAAGGCTTGCTAACTCCCACGGAGCTCTAGGGATAGCTAGGAAGGCCTACCTAGAGGCTGCACTCTACACCGCGCATAGGAGAGCTTTTGGTAGGAGGCTGGTAGAGCATAGGCTTGTTAGAAGGGATCTCCTTGAAGCAGAGTCTTTGATAGAAGCTGGGCTAGTGCTAGCACATGAGGCTACAGAGATCTTCCAGAGGTCTTCTAGGGACACGCCACCGTACACTCCAGCATACCACTACGCTAGGCTCCTAACACATATAGCTAAGAATGTTACAGCAGAGATAGCATTAAGGGTAACTGCTACCTCCATGGAGCTCCTAGGAGGACTTGGTTTCCTCACAGAATACCCTGTAGAGAGATGGCATAGGGAGGCTCTAATAACACCTATATGGGAGGGTACCAGCAACATCCAAGCACTGGATATGCTTGAGGTTATGGCGAAGAAGGGTGCGCACAAGACACTCGTAGAGGAGATGAGGGGGAGAGCTAAGGAGACTATGAACGTAGATACGTCGAGGAAAGCTCTAACAGCGATAGAAACAACCATAGAGGAAATGCTTGTAAAACAACCTGAAATAGTGGAGTATGAGGCGAAAGACCTATTAAGGAAACTCGGTTACGCAATCTCAGCCATCCTACTAGAGAACGTAGCCACCAGGCTTTGGGAGAAGAGATACCATATGATAGCTGAAATCATACTGGAAAGAGAGCTCCTAGGACGCCCCATACCGCTACTTAACGACGGAGACTTCGTTGACGTGGTAAGCCTAGGAGGGCAGATTAACATATAGTTCCATCACGCCTCTAAAGCACTCCACTACATCTATTAAGGTAACTCCGACCTTGAAGTACATGTTAACCTGCGAGATGACTGAACCTCCTAGACTTCTAAAGGTAGGCCTTGAAAGGCCGGAAGTAAGGGGTGCTAAGGCGGTGTTAGCTAATGTAGCTTAAATCTCTTCACTCCATCCCTGAAGAGTGAGGCTTTCAGTTGTAAATGTAAGTAACAATTATTTAACTACTTTTAGTGCAGTAGCATTAACGGTGAATGTCGTGTCTTCCGCTAGGTTTCCTAGCCCTGAGTGGGTTGAGGCGTACTGTAGGGCTTTGAACGAGTCTCCTGAGTATAGGAGGGCTGGTAGGGGTTGGGTTTGGCCTATACTATTCATTGCTACAGATCTCCCTGAGGATCTTAGAAGTATCTACACATCGAATAACCCCGGCTTTCTACTGGATCTTTATGATGGTGAATGTAGAGGCTACAGGTTCTTTGACGATGCTTTGAAGGCCAATGCTCCCTTCATTATATCAGCTAGGTTTAGTGATTGGGTGGATATTATACTAGGTAAGGAGAGCCCTGTATCTGCTTTGATAAGGAGGAAGCTTGTTCTTAGGAAGGGTGATATGGCTGCTGTGCTTAGATACGCTAGTGCTGCTATAGAGATGGTTAAGGCTGCTCAGAGAGTTGGAGGGGTTACTAGTTGAAGGCAGCTTTACTCTACGGGTACAGTCAACCTTTTAGCATAGAGGATATCCCGAAACCCAGCCCTAAGGGTACAGAGGTTCTGGTTAGAGTTGCTGGTAGCGGTATATGCCATAGCGATTTACACCTATGGAGGGGTGAGCTTGAAAGCGTTGTACCACCAACATTCCCCCTTGTCTTAGGCCATGAGATCTCAGGCGTTATAGAGGAGGTTGGAGAGCTGGTTCCCCCATCAATACAGCCTGGTATGGAGGTCCTAGTATACTGGGCTTACTGTGAGCAAGAGGATAAGTACGCTCTTAGAGGATTATATCAACTATGCTCTCTTAGAGCTGGGGCTGGTATAGCTGTGTACAATGGTGGTTTCGCTGAGTACGTGCTAGTACCGCATTATAGATACCTAGTGCCAGCTAGAGGCCTGGAGGATCTAGCTGCTGCAGCGGCTCTCTCAGATGCTGGGGCTACTGCTATGAGAGCTGTGAGGAAGATAATGGGTGAGGTTGAGGAGGACGAGTACGTAGCTGTTGTAGGCTTAGGGGGTGTAGGTATATTCGGATTACAGCTAGCTAGGCTTCTAACAGGAGCTAAGATCATAGGAGTTGATGTTAAGAGTGAAAAAGTTGAGAGAGCTCGCAAGATAGTTAGGCTGGCTAGCGGTGATACGTTGATAGACGCTTCGAGAACCGATGTTAGGAGAGCTATCTACGAAGCCACGGGCGGTAGCACCATCAAGGCCGTCCTAGATTTTGTTGGGAGCGAGAGAACTATAAGCATGTACATGGACATGCTCTCACCTCTAGGCGTATACGTTATTGTGGGGCTTGGGAGCGAGCATGCAACAATACCCATTCGTAAAATGGTTACAAGCGAGATATCAATTAAAACAGTGCTCTACAGCTCCTATAGAGAGCTTGAAGCCCTAGTAGACCTAGCTAGGAGAGGTTTAATCGACTACAGGGATTTAGTTGAGAGAGTTAGGCTAGAGGAGATAAACGAGGCCATGGAGAGACTGGCTAGAGGGGAAGCCATGTACAGGCAGGTTATAGTGTTTTAAGGCATGCTACAATGCGTACACACCACCCGCTCCTAGAAGAGCACAAACTATTACACGATAGCGTGGAGAGGCTAGCAGAAGCACTTAAACCAGAGTCGCCAGAGCTCTTAGAATGAAGCACAAGGGGTTCTATTTAGAAGCTCCAAGCTTATGGAGATAACAATGTACCCGAAGGAGAAGGTCGATGTTGAGGGTTTAAGACAACTACTACCGGAAGAGATACCGCTCCTATCAATTAGAGTGCTCCCACCACTACCCGGTAGTGAGGGGTTAGCTCAGCTAATCCAGTGGCATGCTAAGATAGTTTTAGATCAGAGAGTGAGAGCTCTAACAGGCCCTATAGACTTAAGGCTCAACGGCACATCTGAAGACCCTCTAGATAGGGTGAGAGTGAGAAGCGTGGTCTCAGGGTTTTACCTTGAGTTCGACATGGAACTTCACGTAGATAGGGTTGTGAAAGAGTGGGTGTTAGAGGTATAGCGATCTATAATCTAGTCTCCCGATTCACCGCCTATATGAGTATCTGGGATGAAGAGATAAATATGTAAAATGAATATATTTAAGATGTGGGCTTCGCAGGGCTCTAGGTGTGTTTAAAATGACCGTGTTTATCGGTGTAGTAGCTTTTAAGGGGGGTGTTGGTAAGACCACTCTAACCACGTGTCTCGGGCTTGGTCTTTCAACGTCTTCTAGGAGGAGTGTCTTACTCGTGGATTTTGATTCACAAGCTAACCTTACTGAGGCTCTGTTAACCCGGGATAACATGGTTGATGCCTATAGGAGGTCTGAGTCCTACAACCTAGCGTTCTCCTACGAGGCTTTACTTCAGGGTCGCGAGCCTCTGGTATATCCTATTAGTGGTGTTGACAATTTATACATAATACCATCCCATCCCAAGTACATGTTGTGGGCAGCGCAGAGAGTTCTAGAGCCTACTCAGGATAAAATTCAACTTTTTAGGGGTACTCTAGGCTCTATAGCCGAGAGGTTTAACGTAGACTATATCATCGTGGATCTTCCACCTCAAATGTACGGTATTGTAGTGCCCATAGCATCGGTTATCACAGATTATATTGTGTCACCTGTTATTAAAGGTGCTTTTAGCATTGAAAGTGTAGAGTATCTTATAGAAACATACTACAATGTGGCGAGGAGCTACACGAAAAAGCCTACAATCTTCCTAGGAGCTGTTCTAATGAAGTTTAGCACTATAGAGACTTCTCTCATAGGTAACGTTAAGATGGCTGTCCAGAAGAGGGTTAAAAGTGCTTTTGACAGGCTTAGAAGCCTAGGTATAATAGGGGATGTGAGGCATGGTGGTGTCTTCGATACCGTGATACATTATAATAGGATATTGACTAAACTGAGGAACATGCCGTGGACTAGAGAGCCGTACATTGTTAGACATCTACACGGCAGGTTTGGTGGGGAGAGAAGTCGTAGAGATCAGAAGCTACTGGTAAGCGATATAAGTAGTCTGGCTAGAGAGTTCGAAGCGAGGATCCGGGAGGTGAGCGGTGTTGAGTAAAGCTAGACGTGCAACAATATGCTTTGAGCTCCCAGAACCCCTTTACAAAGGATTAGAGAAAATAGCTTATATTAAGGGCACTAGTATAGAGCTCGTAGCTCTCAACGCCATAGGAGTATACATGAGCATAGCAAAGGATATTGATGACCACTACCATTTCAAGTTTGAACGAGTGGTAGAGGAGACTAGGCGTTTAATAGATATCGCTGCCAGTAAAGGTCTGGTGAAAGCAGGAAGTGTGAAAGCGGAAAAGGTAGCCTCCAGCCTTGGAAGGCTTATAACATTACTTAGAGATGCTTACGGCGATATACCGAGGGAGATAGTAGTAGAGGATCTAGTGAAACCCGGGGAGTTCGAAAAACTATCTAAGGCTCTTAGAAAGATTGTTGGAAGGAGTAGTGTGGGGGGTAGAGAGCTTAATCCAATAGCATATATTGTGAACAGAATTAAGGAGGTTGAGGGTGTGGCTAGAGCGTTTGGGATTGATATTGTAAAGGAGGGGGGTTCTATTAAGGCTATCAGATTCAACAACACCAACCTGCTATCCATGTACTTTGGTTATAACACGAGGTTCCTTAAAAGGAGAGTTAGAGGGTGATGTTGTTTGAAAGTGGTGGGATCTTCTAAGGCTGATGGCTATTGGAGGTTGAAGGTTGAGCTTTCGAGGGATGAGGTGTCCCTAATATCAACTGTTTTTAGTATTGATATATGCTCTACCGAGTATATAAGCGTTGACGAGCTTACAAGAAGGCTTCTCCACGGTATCATAGCTAATCGTCTAAGAGAGTCTAGAGGCGGCTGTGAGGTTTCAATGATTGTAAGTAGTGTTTGGCTTCAGAGTATTGCTCCAGCTGGAAGCTATGTTGGTGAGGAGAAGCAGCTCCTAGAGTATATGGTTGAAGGGCTTGGATTAACATTTAATACTATGACCTCTCTAGCTAGAGGTTTAGAGGAGCTTAGGAGGCGTTTAGTTGCACCATGTATAGACCCTAGAGCTTCTACTAGCTTGAATCAGCTACTAGAGGAGCTCCCACTACTATGTGTTAGAGGTTACACACAGGAGGGATCCCAAGTCTTAGAGGTGATAGCGGGGGATAATGCGTTGCCTAACTACTCTTTAAAACTCTCCCTCAGAGTAAACGCTTTGCCAGAAGCTCTGGTTAAGACGTGGTATAGAGGGTTACAATCAAAGCTTGAGGGGTGTATTAGAGGGGAGAGCGAGAGTAAGGATACTATGTACATTGGAGGTGTTAGGTTTAGATCAGGTTACTACTATGTAAATGACTGCATAATCCTAGACGCCTATATTAGAAGTTGTAAAGAGAGAGTGACAAGTAAAACTGCGGGTACCGCTAAGCTTGAAGATTTAAAACTAGATGAGAGGAGTAGGAATATCGTGGACTCGTTCCTTAGACTAGTGGGTCGTGATAATGTAGAGGTAAGAGTTGAGAGTGAATGGCTATGCTTTAGAAGTTTAAAGTTAGAAGACCCCCTTGAAGAGGCAGGGTTATGCCTAGGAAGGAGAGCTTCACTAACGCCCCTCAGGTAGGCTATACGCTTGCCAAGCATGTTTGATTATATGTAGCCTAGGTTTGAAAATATAAGTAGTGCTTATTGTAGCATACGCGGTGCGTGAGAGTTGATAGTTGTTAAATCGTCTAGAGGGGGCACCCTGAAGGTCGAAGGTTTCAGGGTTAGGGTTGTTGAGAGGATATCATTGCCAAGTGTGTGGGCCAGGCTTAAGGCTATTAAAGGTGCTGGCTGGAATACATTCCTTCTAAGATCCGACGATGTATTCCTTGATATGTTGACTGATAGTGGTGTTAATGCTATGACCGATAGACAGCTGGCTTCTATGATAACAGCCCAGGACGCTTATGCTGGAGGGAGGTCGTACTATGAGCTGGTAGAGGCTGTTAGAGATGTGTTTGGTATGGATTACGTGCTCCCCGTTCATCAGGGGAGAGCTGCTGAACACCTTCTAGCTAAGGTTTTAATCAAGCCGGGTATGGCTGTTATAACGAATTATCATTTTACAACATCTAAGGCTCATGTAGAACTAGCTGGTGGAGAGATGATAGAGATACCTGTGCCCGAAGCTCTTAACACTATTAGCGATTATCCGTTCAAAGGCAATATAGATGTTGGTAAGCTTGAGGAGCTCCTATCAAAGATGAAGGGTAGGGTTGCTTATGTGAGGGTGGAGGCTGTAGCCAACCTGCTTGGAGGGCAACCTGTATCCATGAAGAACATACGTTTGGTCAAAGAGCTATGTGATAAGTATGCGGTACCGCTAGTTCTAGACGCTAGTATGGTGGATTGGAATGCCTACTTTATAAAAGAAAGGGAGCCTGGATACGCTTCCAAGAGCTTAGCGGAGATAGTAAGGGAGATGGCTGGATACGCTGACATACTATACATGAGCGCGCGGAAAGCCCCAGCGGTTAGAGGAGGTCTCATCGCCGCTAATAACAGGGAGTTCTATGAGAAGTTAGTAGTATTACTTCCAATCTACGAGGGGTTCCCTTCATATGGCGGGATGTCTGTTAAAGAGCTCGCTGCTATGGCTATTGGGCTAAGGGAGATGGTTGAAGAGAGCCTTGTAGGTTCAGAGCTAGAACTCATAAGATATGTTGTAGAGGAGCTTGATAGAAACAAGATCCCCGTTGTTAAACCACCTGGAGGGCTAGGAGTACACTTGGATGCTCTAAGATTCCTAGAGCACCTACCTAGGAGCTCGTACCCAGCAGCATCACTAGCAGGAGCCCTCTACCTAGTATCAGGAGTTAGAGCCATGGAAAGAGGCACTATGTCTATGGATAGAGCTAAGGATGGAAGGGAGGTTTACGCAGACCTAGAACTGGTTAGAATAGCGTTCCCAAGGAGGACCTATACAAAATCTCATGCAGAGTACTTGGTAGATAGAATTCTATGGCTCTACGAAAACAGAGATGTGATTAAGGGGTTAAAATGGGTTTATGAACCACCAGTACTAAGATTCTTCCTTGGAAGACTAGAGGATGTAGATAGATGGGGGGACGAGCTCGCTCAGATCCATGTTAAACAACTAGGAGAATACTAGGAGTTCTAAAGCCCAAAACGACCCCTCCCGCCTTTAAAGAGCGGAGTTTCGAACCTCTGGGTCTAGGGTGTTAAGCCCCCTGGTGAGGGGTTAATGATATTGCACCATTATGCGTAACTATGTAACTCTCTATCTTCCTTGCCACTTTTACCCTGTATCCCTGTCTTCTCGCCATGTTTAATGCTACGTTCACATCAGCATTAACCTTCCTCCCAGTCCTCCTACAGACATACAACCCTCTGTAAACCCTACCTTTCTCGTGTACCTCTCCGCATATCGAGCACTCCCTGCTTGTATAGTATTCTTTTACAGCTCTAAGAATGCATTCCAAGCCTTATCATTCTTCTGTGTAACAGCTTGAGCGTTAACACCTAGAACCTCGTTATACTTGTAGTAGTATGGGAGGTCTTAGAAATCAAACCTATACGTTTATACATTCTAGTTTTAGGGTTTGAAGAGATTTCATTTACAAAGGTATATAAGTGGTATGTGTAATCATGAAGACTAGGGTAGCTTGGAAGCGGGTGTTTCTCAATTAAAGTTTAATAGGATGTTTTTCAAACTGCTCTCTAAAGGGGTGTTTTCGTTGGCTATCTATAGTTATAGATCTACGGCTTACTGGAATGAGACTGATGCTGCTGGTATTGTACATTTCTCTAACTACTTTAGATACTGTGAGAGGGCTGAGGAGGAGTTCTTTAAGAAGCTTTTGGGCGGTTTTCCAGGTATTCTCAGCAGGTATAGTGTCATAGTTCCTAGGGTTAGAGCTGCTTGTGACTACTACCGTCCGATATTCCCTCACGACGATTTCAGGGTTGATATCGTTGACCTGGAGTTAGGTAATAAGAGTATTAAGTACAGGTTTGAGATATTCAACGAAAGTAGAGGTTTTAAGGCTGCGGACTGCGAGGTGGTTATCGCCATAGTAGATCCTAGTGTTATGAAGAGCATCGAGATACCGGGACCTCTCAGAGAACTCCTTAAATCAGTAGGTGCGAGGGAGAGGAATCCGGAGCGCTAAGATCAAATATTAAAAGGTTACCTAGCTATAGCTAGGATGTAGGGTGAGTAAGTTAGTTGAAGGCCCCCATTAGGAGGCTTGTATTAGATGTTCTAAAACCCGTTAAAGGACCTAGTATAGTTGAGATAAGCAAGGAAATAGCTTCTATAGATGGGATTGAAGGCGTGAACATAACAGTTAAGGAGATAGATGTAGATACTATGACGTTAAGTGTAACAGTTGAAGGGGAGAACATAGACTTCGACAAGCTAGAGGAGAAGCTGGAGTTCTTAGGATGTGTTATACATAGCATAGACCAGGTGGTAGCTGGAACAAAGCTTATAGAGGAGCCTAAAGTAGTAGTGGAGTAGCTTTAAAACAGTTAAAACACATAATTACACGGAGAACCGCCATTTATAGTTGAGGTATAAAGGGAAAAGAATTTAAGCTTGTACTACCACATAATACTTGTTGCGGCTAGGGGGTTTGTCTTTAGGTAGACGAGTCTCCGCCCGTTGGATATTGGAGAGGCGATGATTGAAACCGTCGACTCCGACGAGTGACGAGGCCCAGCGAAGATGAGCCGGGTTGAGGTAGTGAAGGAGGTTGCGGTATCCTTAGCCTTCTGTTAAGCCCTCTCCTTGATACACACCACTATAACCTTGCCCCGGTTCTCCTAGGAGTTTTATGAATACTAGTTGTGCTACTCCAGCCATCTTCTCCAGCCTAACCCCATAGGGGTTATGGACTATTAGTAGCCCCTCTCCTCTACCTTTATAACCTGGATCCCAAACGGTGCATCTAAGATCCACTCCCATTCTCAGCAAGCTACTTCTTGGAAAGCATAGCGCTACAGTATCTAGAGGTACTTCAACAACCTCGCAGTATCTGACTTTGTAGACCCCAGAGCTTAAGATCCATAATCCTTCTTTATCCTCTAACCGCTCTACTTCTGGGAGCTCCCTATTCTCCACCCCCATAAATCCTTGTGTTTTAATCTTGTAAACTTCACATACGCTTATATCAACCCCTGCTGGTTGTTGCCTGGCAGTAGCCCCCTTAACATTGTTTATAGCTAGGTATCCTGGTAGCGCCATACACAGTGCCCCCGTTCACGCTTAGTACAGCCTTTTCTTAAAGGGGGTTGAAGCTCTTATACTAGGCTGGTGTATGGCTTGGGCTTTAAACCGGTAGTGGTGGTTCACGGGGGAGCTGGGGTTTGGAGAGGGTTAGACTTGGATATGGGGGCCGTTGTGAAGACTTTAAAGGAAGCTGTTATGATTGGTTTAGATGTTTCTAGGAGTGGAAGTTGCCTCGATATGGTTGTTGAAGCTATAGCGTTCCTAGAGGATTCAGGTTTGTTTAATGCAGGTGTTGGGAGTGTCTTAGACTATGTAGGCGGGGTCTCCATGGACGCTGGGGTTATGATTAGCAGTGGTAGGGCTGGAGGCGTAGCAGCTATAACCTATCCAAGGAATCCTATAAGGCTTGCTAGAATCGTTGCCGAGAAGACGCCTCATATAATAATGGCTGGGCCTCGTGCAGACGAGCTAGCAGCGAAGCTGGGTTTAGAGAAGCACCCCGGCCCTCACTGGAGATCTGTTGAGAGGTGGAAGACTGCTAGGTTGAAGCCCCCCCAATCAACGTGGATTGCCAGGAGGATTGAATCCGCTAAAGCCCTAGGATACGACACTGTTGGAGCCGTAGCTCTCGACTCAAACGGCTGCCTTGCAGCTGGAGCTAGTACCGGAGGTGTCTTACTAAAGCTTCCAGGTAGAGTCGGGGATAGCTGCATACCTGGTGCAGGCTTCTACGCTAACGGTAAAGTAGCAGCATCAGCTACAGGGATAGGGGAGACCATAATAATGTCTATGAGCTCCCTTAGATTAGCACAGTTATACGAGATAGTAGGTGTGCTAAGAGACGCTGTTGAGCTAACCGTGAGAGAGCACACAATGAGATGGGGTCCTGGAACACTAGGACTTATAGCATTAAGCTCGCGAGGGGAGGTAGAGGCTTCGTATAACACGGAGGCGATGCCATGGGCTTCCGCCAGCCTAGGCGAAGAGCCTAGGGTTAGCGGGCTACCTATAGCCTGAGGTTACAACTGGGAGCCTAGCCTTTTAACCCGGGGATGAGGTTGGGATTTCTAAGCCTATGTATTCTGGGTCGTAGATTTTTGATGGGATCTGAAGGTGAAGCCGTACTTCCAGGTGTTATGATCCGATCATAACCCTAAGTCCCGGAGGGGTAGGGGTGATGAGCCGGAGACCCGGTCCGGGAGCATGCCCCAAGGGTGTGACCTCAAACCCCCATTCTAATGGGAATCCTCGCCCTTTCAAAGGGGAGGGGAGAGGGTTAGACTTGGTTATCCACGCTCTGAGCTCTTGCCAATCTTGTAGTTGTAACCTTCAGGGCAAAGTTCTTGTGTAGACCAGCTACACCACCTACACCAAAATCCAACCTCAGGTTCCGGTGGCTTATTCTCCCTTAACGCTCTACTTAACTTTAAAGCCTTCTCCTTAAGCTTAGCAATCCTCCCCTCATCCCTATTTTCCTGGAAGTACTTTAACCCCTCCCTTGTAATGTAGACAACCAAACCCTTACTCCTACCGTAGAGCTCCATGTACAGTTGAACTTGACCTCTATACTCCTCGGGAAGCTTATCAGGGGCTCTTTCGCTAGTCTTTAAATCCACTATGTAGTCTCCTACAACCATATCAGCTCTACCTCTAACCTCCACCTTACCCGCTTCATCCTCTACTACGATACTCCTCGTACCCTCCTCAGTCTCGGTAACACCTAGAGGCATGTTTCTTAGCACAACTTCATGCAAAAGCCTACCCCTCAATATCGTATATGCCGCGCCAAAGTCCAGGGATTTGAGGTATATTCGGGAGTAGAACGACTGCCTTATACATCTTGAAACCTCTGTAGCCCAGATGGTATTAGGAGGGGCTCTTGTGAGCTCGCTAACCTCAAGCATGATAGCCTTCTCTATAGCAGCTAAGATCCGCTTAACCTCCTCTGCCACTCCCAAACCACCGTCTAATCTAGAGGTGGAAGGGTCTATTAAGAGGTTAACTCGTAAACCATATCTTATCTCATCGCCAGCTTTGAAATAGCACCCACTATTCTATCCACATGCCTTCTAACAACCTCGGGTAAGCCTGGAACATCGACTTTCATGAACCCCCTAACTATTATGGATTTAGCTTCATCCTCTGTGAACCCCCTACTCATGAGATACTCTAACTCCTCCCTTGATATCCTACCTATAGCTGCCTCATAGCTCAACGTGGAACCCGGATTCTCTGACTTAATCTGAGGGTGAGCTGCTATGCTAGACTTCTCTGATACTAGGAGGCCTAAACACTCTATATGACCTCTGGAGTCCCTCGCCCTACCCACTATTTCAGCCCTAGCTGTAATCCTAGACTCATCCAATCCCAGAGTTCTAGAGACCACTTCACCTGAAGCTCCGGAACCCTCAAGAACAATCTTAGCCCCCACATCATAATCACCGGATCCAAGGCCTACAATCACAGATGCTGAGTAGGCTTTAGCCCTAGCCTGAAGACTTGTCACAGGATACATTTGTATAGATCGTAGGGGATTGTAAGTTATGTAGTAGCCTGCGTACTCACCCCCTTCCTCGACATACACAGCTGTTCTAGGCCTAACATGAACTCCCGGCGACCAGGCGTGGATCATGGAGAACGTCAGCCTAGCCCTCTTAGACACGTAGAATTCCGTGATGCCTACATGGAGCCCTTCTCTAACCCCGTGTGGTACAGCACATCCTGTGACGACGTGCGCCTCAGAACCTTCATCAACGTACACTACGTTGTGAGCTAGCTGAGCTCTCCTCTCAAGCTTTAAAACTAGGCATGCGTATATTGGTATATCGACTTTAACGTTAGGAGGCACGTATATAAAGTATCCCAGCTCCCCACCTTTAAGGTATGCTAATGCTGTGTACTTATCATTTCTCGGATCCACAAGCCTCCATGCAATCCTCCTAGCAAGATCTGTTTTCTCAAGAGCAATCCTAAGAGGGATTACTGTGACACCATAACCTCTAAGCCTTTTCTCTAAAAGTGTATAGAGAGCCGTTTGATCCACTTGGATATAGCTAGGTCTAATACCGTTAAAACCAAGCCTTGTAGAAGCTCTCCTAACGGACTCCTCCAGCTCTAAAGCCTTAAACTCCTCCACGGAGGGTTCCTCAACGACGTATTTTGATACGTCGATATCTACACCGAAAGGTGAGGGTTTAGAAAGAGCCTTCTCTATCTCAGCTCTACCCACCCTCACCTCCAAACACCTCTAGCCCCCTCGTATACCCATGCTTCAATATAACTGGGATTACGTGAGAGGGGTCACCACTATACACTATAGCCCCTTCTACCATGATGTGAGCTCTAGTGATTCTAGGCAACTTTTCTAGAATGGGCCCTAAATGTGTAACTAGGATGACCGAGGTTCCTTGAGTGAACACAATGTAGTCTATTAGCTCAGCTAGGACTCTCAAAGTATCTATGTCTACACCGCTATCAGGCTCGTCGAGCAGAGCTACCCTAGGGTTCTGGAGTAGTGCTAGGTAAAGCTCCGCCCTCTTCCTCTCACCACCACTAGATCCGCTAAATAGGTCTCTTAAAAGGAGATCTTCAACATTCGAGAGAGAAGCTAGGGTCCTCCAGTCCGTGTTAAACCTACTAGAAATAGCTTTAGCAACCTCTAGGAATCTAACACCTCTAAACGTTGGAGTTACCTGGTGAGCTAGAGATATGCCGAGTTTAGCTCTCTCATAGGAAGGAAAATGAGTTATATCAACACCACTAAATAGTATCCTACCACTGCAAACCCGCACGTGAGATAAGCCCATGATAGCGGCTAGGAGAGTCGACTTACCAGCACCATTAGGCTCCATTATGACGTGTAACTCACCAGGATTAATATTTAAACTAACATCTCTAACTATGATCCTATCATCTACACATACACTCACAGCTTCTAAGCTTAGTATGCTCAAAGCAGGGGCCCCTAAGTAGTTGATACCAACAGAAAACAATAGGTTAAAATTAATATTTATACTATAAAATATATTAAGGTTAAAGTATATAAGCTTTAAGTGAATAATGCTTCCACGGATTTAACAAGGTGTTTCACAGGTGAACCTTAGGATTAGCAAGCTCGAAGGTTTTAGCGGTGGACTACTCCTACTTCTATCCCCCCTACTTCTCTACAGCGGCTTAGCTGTCGTCGGCCTTCTTTCAGCTATCACCGGGTTCGCGGCAATCCTAATCTTTCTTAGAACGCTCTCTAGGGTTTACGATGAACCTCTCATACAGTTTTATGCTAATCTATCAGCTTTGCTCATAGTAAGTTGCTTTATTATAGCTCGTCTAGGCGGGCTTGAAGAAGTTTTTAACACCCCCTACATGCTAGGGGTTACCTTAATACCAGCACTTATAAATGCTATAACATTAGCAAGCATACTACAGTTAATAACTATCATAACCTTCTACACCCTACTACTACTAGGAGCTTATAGCCTTCTAAAAGCCTTCCACATAGCCTCCATTAAATCGAGAGAGCGGATGCTAGATGTCGTAGGGTATAGCGTGCTACTCACAGCCATCGCTGGATCAACACTACTACTCCCCATACTCTCAGGACTACTAATGACTATGACATCGATATACGGGAAACTTAGAGAACCGTAGAGCCGCCCCGCTACCATCCGCCTAGTTACATCTAAAAGCCTCACCCCATCAGAACGAGGGATGCCACTCGAGCCCACCACCCTAGGAGCCTTAGTTTTGGATGACTAATTGACAAACCAGAGGAGTGTGGAAAGCCTAGATTTCCAGTACGGGTAGAAGCTAGGTTATCACGCTATATCTACCTCAGCCTCATCCTTTCCTTTAGGGTTTTAGCTAAGCCTCCCAGGGTTTCTTGAACCCTTCTATTCATTGTTATGAATGCTAGGCCGTAGAGGAGGGATGCGAGGGCTAGAACTTTAACTAGCTCTACAACCCTGAGCATCATGAGCTGGGAGGTTTCAAGTGTGACGATGCTCAACTCTATCAATCCTTCCTCAGTGAAACCTGTTGATGTGAGCTTTGTCCAGTGCTCTCTGATAACTGTAAAGGGTTTGATTGCCCGGTAGACGTTGTAGGCACTTACCAGGTATAGGATGCTCCCTAGGATTAGGAGTGCCCCGGCTACTCTCCCAACCCCACTATACCTAACCACTAGGATTGACCTCACTAAAGGTAGTATGAGGGGGAGTGCATAGGCATGAGGTACTATGAACGTCTCCCCCAGGGGTCTTATAGCTTCCACAAGCTCCATCGAGCCCAGGCGCTCTAGAGCTCCAAAAACTTTTAGAGCTGGGTAGAGTATGGCTAGGGCTAGGATAGCGTAGATAGCGTATACCGTGAAAGAGTATAGCAATCTAATCCTCCCAGGCCACTTAAACCTTAGATGATCCCACCCGGATGCCAATAGTATACCACCGATAATCCACACAAGAGCTATAATAGCCAGGGGGGCTAGTGAGCTCTCCAGAGAGTTTATAATGTTAGCCGTCGCTACATTCAACCGCTCTCCAACATAGTCTATGTTATAAGCATTATACCTTACATCAAAACTCGCTCTTTCAAGCTCCAAGTACACAGCTTGGAAAACGCCTAGAAAATACACTAGGTACACGCCAGCCAGGAACCTAGCTAAACCTCCCAAACCTGAGAGAGATTGCAACCTAACCACCGAGTCAAATACCACATTAAAGCTTTTAATGCTATAGAGGGTTTTAAAGGCCTTAAATGGGAAATGAAGGAGTGTCTGAGCTAGCTAGAGAAAATGGAGATAAAGCCCCTAGATTGTAGAGGCTAGCACTCCTCCATAAACCAGTTAAACCCTGAAGAGGCCGGGATATCCATGTGCTGGGAAGCGGCAATACCGTCGTAAGCTAAGTTTAGTTTATTTCCGTTCCTCTGAACTCAGTAATATAGGGCTACTAGTATGAGTGGAGGTAGGGAGGTTTACAGAGATCAGGAGGTTGTTAGGAGAATGACGAGGCTTGTAGCTGAAGGTGCTACAATGCTAGCGGATACATGCCCTATAGACGGGCTTCCCCTTTTTAAGCTTAAAAGCGGTGATATAATATGTCCTGTCCACGGTAAAGTATGGATTGTTTCTAGTGAAGCTGAAGCCGAGGAAGTCGAGATAGACTTCATAATAAGGAAGGTAGAGCTACATGCTGCTAAGAGGGTTTATCAATCGCTTAACTCCGATGATGCATCAGAGTTAATACCATGGCTTAACGTCATAGAAACCGTGGAGAGGATTAGAAGTATTAGAGAAGCAAGATCCAGAGATGCTGTAGAGAGGCGGTTAGAGAAAACTAAGAGGGAGGAGGGTGAAAAGTGAAGTTCTACACAGATAGACTAATAATGACTCCAGGGCCCACGGAGATTCCATTGAGAGTGAAGAAGGCAATGATAAGGGAGACCACAAACCCAGACTTAGACCCCTCTTTCCTAGAGCTCTACAAAAATGTTAGAGGTAAGCTTCAAAAGCTTCTAAACGCTGAGAAATCGCATATATATGTGATGGCTGGAGAGGCTATAATGGGGCTTGAGGCTTCAATTGCTAACACAATGAAACCTGGAGATAAGGTTATAGTAGTTGCAAATGGTGTCTTCGGAGAGGGTTTTGCTGACATTGTGAAAGCTTATGGAGGAAAACCATTGCTGATAGCGAGAGAGAATTGACGTGGAGGTGTTGATGTAGGTGAGGTTGAGAGAGCTCTTGAGAAGAATAGGGATGCATCGATATTAACGATAGTACATTGCGATACCCCCTCAGCTATCCTTAACGATGTTAGGAGTGTAGCAAAAATAGCTAGGGATTTCGGTGTTATAACTATAGTTGATGCAGTATCCACTATCGGAGGTGTACCTGTAGAATTCAACAATTGGGGCCTAGACATACTGATAGGCGGTAGCCAGAAGGTTTTAAACGCCCCTCCAGGTTTAACTGTAATAGCTTTAAGCGATGATGTTTGGGAGAGGGTGGAAAGAGTTAACTATACAGGTCTCTACATGAGCTTCAAGTTGTGGAGGGATATGCTAGATGTTAAAAACGTGTTTCCATACACTGTGCCCAACGTACTCGTGTACGCGTTAGATGAAGCGTTAAACATCATACTAGAGGAAGGCCTGGAGCAGGTATACTCTAGGCATTTAAAGGCTAGAGAAGCTTCCTGGAGAGCTCTTGAAACTCTAAATCTAGAGCCGTATCCTAGCTCTCTGGAGCACTCATCCCCCACAGTATCAGCTATAATTGTACCCCAACGTGTTAGTGAGAAAAAGCTAAGGGATTACATATGGGTTAAGTGCGGAGTCCTGCTGGCCGGAAGCTGGGGAAGGCTTGAAGGTATGGTTATAAGAGTAGGGCACATGGGGCTACAAGCTTCTAGAACGCATTTACTGAAAGCATATACAGCGCTTGCCAGAGGTTTAAAGGATATGGGTTTGGAGGTGAGTGTATCAAAGGTTGTTGATGCTATTGAGAATGCTTACACATAGATTTTAACTACACCGGCCCTTCTGTCTACATGTAAACTCTATGAATGTTAGTGCTACGTGTTTAACCCCTTTAATGAAATCCTCTACTCTTATATTCTCGTTGGGAGCGTGGACTCTAGATCCGTAGTATCCAACACCTGCTCCCGTCATGGGGATGCGTGCTATATCCGTGAAAATATATATGGGGCCCGATCCTGCAGCCATGGGGGTTACATGTGGTTTGAGACCGTAAGCTTGTTCTGCTGCGTCGATAGAAGCTTCTACTATTGCCTCACCTGGTTTAGTGTAACCAGCTTTATACGTGCTTTCCACGTAGATCTCTGCATCCTTAAATCCAAGAGCTTCTATGTACTTAACAGTAGCCTCTAGGATCTTCTTAGGATCCTGACCTGGAACTAGCCTGATATCAAGTTTAACAGCGGCCTCTGAGGGGACTATGGTCTTAGACCCTTTACCTGTATAGCCTGAATAGAGGCCTGAGATGTTGAGGGATGGACCTAGGTGTAGTGCTTTCAAAGCTTCAAGCCCGCTTAGACCCCCTATAAACTCTTTTATTCCCAGCTCCTCCCTTAAAGCCTCAAGCTCGCTAACATCCATTTGGTTTAAAAGCTCCTCACCAAAGCTTAGAAACTCCGGGTCCACGTCATCATAGAAGTTTGGGATTAGAACCCTACCACTTTCATCCTTCAACCTAGCTAGAAGCCTCGCTATACTCCAAGCGGGGTTGGGTATCAATGGGGAGTAGCCGCTATGAACATCTCTTGAGGCCCCTCTAATCTTAACCTCCAGGTACACCATGCCCTTGAAACCTAAGCTTATCGAAAGCCTCCCATCCCTCCTTATATAAGCTGTCTCCCATATACCTCCACCCGCTTTAAACCAATCAATCCTGTCCAGCACAAGTCTTTCCAGACTCGGAGATCCTATCTCCTCCTCCCCCTCGATAACATACTTAACCCTCAACCCGATCTCCTCAAGGTAGGGGATTAGCGTTTCAAGAGCCGCTATCCTAGCGGCTATGTTACCTTTATTATCTGCAACACCTCTCCCATAGAGCTTACCCCCTCTCTCCACGAGCTTGAATGGATCGCTCTCCCACTGCTCCAAGGGGTCTGGAGGTTGAACGTCGTAGTGATTATATATGAGCATCGTGGCGTTACCCCCGGAGCCTATCTCCGCTAAAACTGCTGGGTAACCTCCACTACTGGCAACCTCCGTTTTAAAGCCTAGTTCTCTGAGAAGAGACGCTACAGTATTAGCGCCATCGAGCATCACATGGCGCTCGCCCCAAGCCGATACTGTGGGGATGTCTACAAGTGCTTCTAACGAATGTTTTATGTGTTTAGAAGCTAGGACATCCACATACCCTAATACAGCTTTCTTTAAACCCTCTACATCCAAGGCACTCCACCTCACTCTAGCCACCTTGCTGTCTAGCAAGCTAAGATTATAAGAGGTTTAAATCTAAATGTTAGATAATGGGAGTTAAGGTGGTGTAGTAGGCTAGATGGAGACGCTTAGGGAGCTTATAGATTCGTGTACGTGGGAGTATATGAAGACTTACTCTAGGTTGAGGATCCTAGGTGGGAGCCTAGATATCCTAGGTGGGGAGTTGGAGGCTTTCAAATCCGATAGTGTAGCTGTTATAGTTAAGAGTGTTAAGGAAATCAGCTTCGATGAGATACCGATATTTAATGCTATCGTATCCGCTCTTTCAACCTACAACATCACCCCCAGGTTCTACGAGTATGATATGATAGCTGAGGGTAGGGGTAGATATGAGGAGCTATCTAGAGTACTCGAGGATTCAATAGGGAGGAGGATGGGGGTTATAGCTGTCCTACCATACCTAGCCCCAATAGCCGTCCTATCGAGGGTCTCAGAGCCCGTTGTAGAGGCCCTAGACTCCGCCCTTAGAGTACAGGTTAGCGTTAGATACGAGAACCTGCTCTACATACCTGAAAGGAGAGGTGATGAGGTGGAGGTTATTGGTAAGGAGAATAGCGCGTCAAGCTATGACAGAGCCGAGTGGTTTAGGGTTGAGGCTGAGAGGAGGGGGTTTAAGAGGGTTATCGTTAAATTCCTCTCCGATAATAAGAGTATATTCAACTACGTTACTAGTATGGGGCCTAAGGGCGTCTATAGGAGGGTCCCTGTTACCAAGCTTGCCTCCTACATAGTAGCGTTAGCCCGATGCTATAGCCTAGGAGGTGTAGAGGAGGTGATGAGAGAGGAGGAGGCAACGCATATGCTCTACATACTAGGGGTCCAAGATTCTGTGAGAGCATCTATTGTAGATGGTTTAGAGAGGGAGTTGAGATCTGCAAAGCTAGCTATACCGAGGGAGTCTCTTTACACCTGGATTGAGAAAGGCTCTAGGAGGGTTGTAGGAGAGCTTGTTAGAAGATTTGGACTTGAATAAGGGTTCCAAGGTTGAAGGTTTATATTAACGAAGCTAGGGTTGATGAGGTCTCAGAACTCCTCTCAACTATAGGACCCTATAGAATACTAGAGCTTGAGGAGAAGTTAGATCCCCAGTTTAAGGCTTTGAAAAAGCTATCCCTAGCGGTTGGGACAGGTTGGGCTTCCGTCTACGCACTCCTAGTATCTCTCATCAGCTATAAGCTGTCAATGAGAGGCGAAGAGTGGTGGGAGTGTGCAGCATCACTCATATCTAGTAGGAGGAAGGCGAGGCCGCCTTACGGCTTGAACGAGGTTGTAGATGATGTTTTATGGTTTATAGACAATTGTAGAGGTTCGATTCTAGCGAGGGAGGCGAGGAAGAAGAGGGTACAGCAGGTTTACATAGGATCCCGAAAAATACTCGAAGTCCTAGCTTCAAACCCAGAATACTTCTACTCAAACGCGGAAACCATAGTGAAAACACTAGCTAGAACCCTGGGTGTCGAGGATTGGAGGAAAACAGTGGTGTTCACAGCTAAAATGGTGTACTATGCTATAAGGGAGCCTGGAGATAGAAGGCTTGTAAACATAGAGATACCAATTCCCGTTGATACTAGAGTTGCGTGCGCCTCATACTCATCGATGGTGGTCGAAGCTTCAAACTACATGGAAATAGTTAGGAATCCTAGGGCAGCACAAGAAGCATGGAGCAGAATCTCTAAGAAGACGGGGATACCAGTGTTAAACCTGGATTCCCTACTATGGCTAACAGGGTGGACCCCAAGAGATCTAAGCCTAGAAGAGGCTAGGAGAAAGGTGGAGGACATACTTTCAAACGTAATGGAGAGACTCGTGGCGAGAGAAATATCACAGAGGCTATACCTGAGAAGATGTTAACGCGCTCACAGCAATCTATGGGAGCTACCGGAGAGGATACTGATTATATGTTAGCGCTACGGCGTAAGGGTAATAAGCTTGTTTGGGGTCCCTTCATATAGTATTATTTGTAAACAATAGTGTCTGTTGTGAAAATCGAGGCAGAGTTAAAACTGGCTGAGGACGTGTCTTCTAACGCTTATTCTAGCTTGGAGTGTTAGAAACGGGTTACTCTTTGAAGTAGCTTTCTATAATTCTTTTAAACTCTTCTCCACCTTCACCTTCAATGTATCTTACAATGGCCTCTACGGGTACTGGGTCTGTGAATATGATCCTTACACCTTGGGATGTGAATACCCTATAGCTTGTTTGACAGGCGTCGGTAGCGATTACAACATCCACATCGTGTAGTATGTTTTCTCTTAGCCACATATACTTGGGAGGTCCATGTAATGGTATGTCGCTGTGCTCCATTCTTACGTGATGGTGCTCGTGCTCCCCTCCTTCCACATCAATATCTGGGACTAAGCCTAGCGGGTTTTCTCTTACATCTAGGAGTTTAAACCTGCCATCATCTGTGTACTCGAAGACCTGGTATACTTCTGCGTGTGCGAAATGGCCTGGGTATACTTGCCCCTCTCTCGTGGATGCGAAAGCCACTTTATACATATAGTGCACCTTGTGCCTAGTGCGGGGAGGGGTATTTATGTCTATGTATATATACGATCTATCCTATGGGCCCCACATCAGGGTAACCTTGCCTAACCCCCATGCCGGCCTTAGGTGTTAGAGCTTGCAGGCCCCCTTTTAGCATTGCTACAAGGTTCTCAGCGTGAGCTTTAGCTCTATGTACTGCTATCCTCTTGAGATCCTCAGGCTTCTCTGCTTCATCCTCGTGTACGGTCACATCTACGATGACCTTACCGGTCATCACACCTAGCATTACAAGCCCTATGCTTGACGCTAGGTAACTGTATTTATCTACCTGACCTGGCCCAACCCAACCTAGTGTTATAACACCATCGCATCCCAGGTCTATGATCCTCCTAGCTGCTGCTGGTATATCCTTTATACCCGGTACAGTGTGCCTCACAATCTTATACCCTGAGAGCTCTCTCTCAAACACCTCTATCACATACCTAGCCATATCAACGCGAGCAAACGTTGTATCAACTACCCCTACACACTTCAACTTCGTAACACCACCTCACTATATCGCTCCCGGTAACCAAAGGCATCCCCCTCTTCCTAGCCATATCCCTCGCCTCATCTAAGCTTGCAGATCTACCTTTAACTAGAACCTCAGCGAACACAATACTAGGTCTTAGCCCAGCTATCCTCGTTAAAGCTATACCAAGTTCCGTGTGCCCCCTCCTCTCTTCTAAGCGCCTAGCAGCTAGGATGGGCACGTGTCCTGGAGCTTGGAATTCGGTGTAGAACTTCTTCTTAGCCTCCTCCACCATACCCTCATAGTACAGTCTAACGACGTCATCCAGGTTCCTCACCGTGACACTTCTATCCGTATCGCTAATCCCAGTTTTAACACTTACATGGTTAACCCATATTGTGAAAGCAGGTCTATCCCCGTATCCGAGCCTTCTCGATGCTAGAAGCTTAAGTATGGAGTTGTAACTTGCTAGGAGCTCGTCACCCCAAGGTATCCCAAGTGCTAGGGTTATCGTGGAGTCTGTAGCATAGCATATAAGACCTCCAGCGTTAACCCTAAGGTCGTAGATCTCCTCCGGCCCTACAGACCATGCTGGGTATATGAGGTCGACTTCAGCCTCCCTACTATAGTCGTCGAAGACTAGCACTGGAAGCCCTGATTGAAGAGTTTCAACTACCATTCTTACCTGAGACAACCTCAACCACCACTACGAAGAAGAGTATTATAAGTAAACCTAGTAATAGGCGGTAGTCGAGCTCAGCCCTATCGAGGGCACCACCTCTAATAGACCCTATTGGAATGGGGCTCTCGGGCAACCTAGACTCTGTTAAGACACTATAGACACTAGGACTAGTAGTACCACCCCCACCGCCCCCCCTCACTACACCGTACACTAAGGCTACTACATAGCCGGGCCCTGATATGCTTACCGTAGCCCAGTGCTCGGGTGTGACATAGAGGAATCCCAAGGCTTTCCCGGTATCCACTACGAGAGTGCACAAACTCCTATTACCCAGATTTTTAACTGATTCTCTTAAGGCAGGCTTTAGATCCTCAAGATATCGACTCCGCCAGAACGTGGTGTTAGAGACATGGCATTCCAAAGTCTCCAGTAGTTTTATACTAATCCTTAGGTTGAAACCCGATATACCTCCAAAGCTAACCCTAGTCATTGAGAGCTCGGTAATGTCTATACTTGTATTGGCTAGAACGACGACAACCCCCGTGAAGCTCCCACCTTCTAGCTCTAACAGTTTAACCGTAGCATTATAGGAGCCTTTGGGAAGCCATACATGAGCTCGGTCAATGTTATTAACTTTCACCACGTAACTCCCCCTTTCAACATCCAATGTAGTGCTACCGGGGATCTCGTACGCGGATCCCCCGACTATCAAGGTTATTATTATCAAAGCTAGAACCACCAAATCCCATCACATCCAGGCTATATAGGTAGCTATCATAGCTAGGATAATGGTTATCGTCGACTCCACAATAGCGGCGATAGCTATCATTATGAGAGCTAGTATTAGGACACTTGGTAGAGATGAGATGAACCTCTTAAACCCTCTAGTCAATGCTATGGCGAAAGAGGAGGAGGCGAGAGCTATAGCTGGGATCTCTATTATCCCATGTGGTGCGAGGAATAGGTAGAGTGAGAGGTAGTTGTAACCTCCTTCCGCGGCACCTCCCAGATTCGCTACGAGGGACACGATGAAGCCCACTAGGAGCCCGTTAACGAGCATAGTTAGTAGAGGAACCACCACTGTTATGGATAGGAGCCACGCTACTATGGCGACCATAGTGTTATTGATTAGAACTACCATGAAAAGCACTATGGGGTTAAGCGTTAGGCTAGGAACCCTGGATTTATAATACTCGCTAATCCACAACACTATTTGTTCTCTGATAGTTTCTGGGGCAGCATGATATAGTAAGCTGCCTACAAGTGTTGCTATGTAGAAGAGGGTTACTAGGGATATCCATGTGATAACGAAGCTCCTCTCTAAGATCCAAGTATACATTACAGGTCACCCTCTATCCTCTACCTTAACCTTAACGACTACTATACAATCTCTTGGAAGCCAACCTAGTTTAACTAGATCCTCTGGGTCGGCCTCGAGTGCCACATCTTCAAAGCACATACTAATACATTCATCCACGCTCCTACAATCAGCCAGTCTTAACACCCTAACCTCCTCCCTTAAAACCTCATACTCCAACAGGCTAACCCTAGAGTTCTAGTTTGTGGAAAAGTTTATTTCTACTTCTTCTTACTAGAGATAACACGAGGAGCTGGCGAGCTGGGGCTCGGGTTAGTGCTAGAAGGAGGGTGTAGTTAGATCATGGCTAGAGGGAGGGTGGATGTTAAGAGGAGAATAAATGTGTTAATGGACGTGTGGAATAAGGTGATTGAGATGTGGGAGGAGACAGGGGGTGTGTTGAGTAGAGGTGATGTAGTGAAAATACTAAAGGATGTCTATGAGAAAGAGTCTATAAAACCGCTTAAGGGGGCCTCCAACCCGTCAGATCTCTATGATAAGGAGTTGATAAGCCTCTACGTTGTCGGTAAACATGGTATGGGGCTTGAGGATCAGTATCCAGAGTTATTCGATAGAATATTCGGTGATGAGGTTAAATTCGAAAGCGCCATAGATATCGCGTTAAGGGAGCCTGTCGATAGAGCTGCGGAGAAGATAAAAACCATACTGGGAGATCTAAGCGATAACACTCTAGCTAGGATACTCAGGCTTAAGATGACAGAGGTTTTCTTCGGGTTCTCCGGTAATGAGAGTTTCGTGAACATCGTCAAGGTGCTCTCCAAGGCTTTCCCAGCTAAGACTAGGACGGTGGAGAACTACACTAGGTTCTACATAGCGTTTAAAGTTGCAGAGGCTATAGCTAAGGGTGAGGTTAGGGATAAGATTAGTAAGGAGGCTTTAAAACATGCCTTAGCCCTTGAGATCGGCTTGAGTGATAAGAGAAAGCTTCCAGATGATAGTTACATATCCAGGATTGCTGCAGAGGTATTCAATGTACCTCAGAGGAGCTTAATGGGAATACTATCAGCTACCCGTAGACCCAAACCTGGTGTTAAGTCGGGTTCCTCATAGTAGGTAATACTGGTTTTTATAGATTTCTTATGTATTTTAAATTTACTAGAAAAATTAAGTGAGTTTTTCCACAATCGTATAATTTATCTACTCTAACCGTTTATTTTAATACTGTGAAATTAGGTGGTCGGGTATGCACGTGCCCCTAAGAAGTGTTCAAAGAGAGGTTTTAGAGGCTCTGGTTAAACTCTATGAGGAAAACAGGAAGATGGTGAAGAGTAAGGAGGTAGCGAGGTTACTTGGTAAGGATGAAGGTACTGTTAGGAATATAATAATGTGGCTTAAGAGCATGGGCTATGTTGAGAGTAGGACGGGGCCTGCTGGAGGTTATGTTCCAACGCTTAAAGCTTACGAGGTTCTTAGGGGGACTATGCCTTATGTAATGGAGCCCGGCTATGGTGTTGTCATAGTGTTTAGAGATGGTGATGCTGTAAGGTTAACTGCTGTCCACATGGAGATTCTGGGGTTGTTCTCAGCAGAGCCTACTAAGGCTTTAGTCAAGGTTGTAGGGGATTTAACTCAAGTAGATATAGGGCTTAGAGCCCGCATAGAAAGTCTTCCTAAGAGGAAGCTTATAGTTGAAGGGGTTATTAGAAGTAGGGATCTTAATGCTAGCGAGCTCTTAATAGAGATATCCAAGATGGCCGTCATACCAGAAGAATATGTAGGTAACATTGGGACTAAGAAGCTTGTGACAGTTAAAGCCGCGGATAGCATTAAAGATGTAGCTAGATCGCTGTACACCCATGGAATAAGAGGAGCCCCAGTAGTAGACGAGGAGGGCAACATTGTTGGCTTCGTAACAACCACTGATATAGCAATGCTGGTGGGTAACGGAGAGGATCTCAACGCCCCCGTATCTAAGTATATGAGGCGTACAGTATTCACTATAAACGAGAGGGAGAGCCTTCTAGAAGCCATGAGGATAATGGATTTCTATGGTGTTGGGAGACTCATAATACTCAATAGCGTTAGGAAACCCATAGGTATAATAACGAGGACTGACATATTAAGATATATCCTAGCACTTTAACCGTTAAAAAGCTTCGAACCACCTCCACCCCCGGATTTACTGGATATTATTGCTTGAATTCTCTCATACAACATTCTCATAATCTTCCTCTTATCCTCCATCAGGACAACATCGCTATAACCTTTAACCACAATGCTATGTGCCATGGGTGACGGGTACTCTAGCGGGCCTACAACTTTCACCTTAATCTCCCCACTCCTCACCATATCCAGGATTTTAATAGCGTTTTTTACATCCATGTAATCCTCTAGGATCTCTCTAAAGGTTTCTCTTATAACGGGTATGCTGGGGTACTCTTCTAGGAGCACTTTTAGTAGGTGTTGAGCGCTTAACTGTATCCTCTCGGGGCTCCTCTCGTACCCCCTATATCTCCTTAGTATCATGAAGCTCCTCTCAGCTACATGCCTGAACCTCCTTTTCATCAACTCCGTGTTAGCTATTGTTGATTCAAGTATTGATCTAAGGTTTTCAGGCGTAACCTTTCTAATAAGCTCTAATATCATGTCATGGTTTGGAGATCGACTCGAGTCATAGGATAATGTGAAGCCGTTATCCGTGACTGCCACCTTAACGGGTGCTAGTACGAGGTCTGATAGTACGCTGGCGTAGGCTCTAGATAAGACGTCGTTAACCCTTCTACCATATAATGTGTGGAAGACAACATGCCATCCATCATCGTAGAAGTATTCTACCAGTATTAGGTCGTCTCCTGGGACGTCTCCGATGTAGAGGAGCTGCTCCCAGACATAGTCTACTATAGCTTTTGCAGCCTCCCACTGCAACTTATACTCTTTAACCAGAAGCTCTAGAGCATGATCAACGCTACCACCTGCTATCATGGACGCTAGCATCCTTCTGAATCTCCCAACTTTTAACGCGCTATCGAAGCTTAGAGGTAGCATTTCGCTAAACCAGCTTGGAACCGTAGGTTTAGCTCCGTCAGCAGGCTCTACTACAACTTTTATACCTTCGCTCCTAATGAATTTAAACGTTCTACCACTTAAAACAAACACGTCTCCCGGTTCCAGTATTTCCACGAACTCCTCTTCAAGGTTACCAACATAACTCCCCTGTGTGGTTATAACAACCATCTTAGACTCATCAGGTATAACTCCTGAGTTTAACTGGTATATCATCCTAGCACCTCTCTTCCTACCGAAAGATCCTTCCTCCTCATCAAACCGGATCTTAGAGTATACCCCCTCGTTTTCAAGCTCATACCTTCCGGATAGGAATCTGAGGACTTCTAGGAACTCTCCTTTAGAGAGGTTCCTGTAGTTGTAGGCTCTTCTTATAAGCTTTAGCGCCTCATCCACATTCCACCTCTGCTCTATAGACATGCCAACAATGTTTTGTGCTAGTACATCTAGGGGTTTTTCGGGTATCCTAACAGAGTCTATGAACCTGTCCATTGCTAGCTTAGCTAGGACAGCGCACTCTGTAAGGTCGTCCCTATCAACCACTATAACCCTACCCTTGCTAACCTCGCTTATCCTATGCCCAGCCCTGCCAACCCTTTGTAGTAAGCGTGTTGTGCTCTTAGGGCTTCCTAGTAGAACTACGAGATCAATGTAACCAATATCTATGCCGAGCTCCAAGCTAGTACTTGAAACTACCACTTTAAGCTCCCCCCTCTTAAGCCTATCTTCAACGTCAAGCCTTAGATCCCTTGATATGCTTGAATGGTGGGCTTCAACCCTATCTATATCTACTAACTGCTCCTTTGACAGGATCCTCTTAAGCTTGAAGACAACCCTCTCAGTAGCACTCCTGGTGTTCGTGAAGACGAGAGTCGTCCTATGCTCTTTAATGAGCTCGGATAGCTTAACGTATATGGACTCGTTTATGGCTTCCGGAGGATCTCTCACGATATCGACATCGGGGACCACAACCCTCACCTCCAGGGGCTTAGCAAACCTAGCATCAACAACCTCGACAGGCTTAGGACTACCATCATCCATGTAACCGCCTAGGAACTCCGCTACAACCTCCAATGGAGCTATTGTAGCTGAGAGCCCAATCCTCTGCAGAGGCCCGCCACCAGTGGATTGAACTAGGTGCTCTAACCTCTCAATACTAAGCATCAAATGAGCTCCCCTCTTACTCGACGCTAGATCGTGTATCTCGTCAACAACAACCCATCTAACCCTTGAGAGCTTCTCCCTAAACCTTGGAGCAACAAGGCTAATAGCTAGGCTTTCAGGTGTGGTTATCAGAATATGCGGGGGGCTCCTGAGCATCTTCTGCTTCTCATAACTACTAGTATCACTAGTTCTAACAGCAACCCTAACCTCGGGGAGGGTGTAACCCATACCCTTAGCTACCTCCACGATTTCCCTCACAGGCTCTAGGAGATTCCTCCTCATATCATTATTAAGGGCTCTAAGAGGGCTCACATAGACGACGTAAACGTAGTCCTCAAGGAAACCCCTCTCCTCCCATATAGCGTAGAGTTCGTCCAGAACCCCTAGGAAAGCGGCTAAAGTCTTACCAGTACCCGTAGGGGATGATATAAGCACGTTCTTACCACGTTTAATAAGAGGAATAGCCTGCCTTTGAGGTTCGGTGAAAGACCCGTATTTAGTCTTAAACCACGCAGCTACATAAGGTCTCAGTAGCCTTAACACATCCTCATCGGTATAGCTACTCACCAACTCTTAACACCTAACACTTATACTACCCGGTCTTAAAACCTATAACTCTCAAACCCTCAAAGTTATAGAGAAAAGCTTAAAACCGTGTTATTAATGCTAGCCTCCTACCATCATCTGGGCTGAATACATGCAGTTTTTTAATCGATATATACACCTCTGTTCCCTTACCAAGTTGCTTTTCAACTAAGGCTAGAGCTCTTAAGCTTAGTTTCCCAGATTTAACCACAACATATTGTCTAGCTCCTAGATATTCGCTAACCTCAACAACACCTTTAATGAGGGCTACCTGGCCTTCGCTAGGAGGTGCTAAGGTAGCTATAGCCTCGTCTGGTCTAACCCCTATAACCACCTTTCCTTCTCTGAAATCACCTAGTTTTAAATTCAGGGTTTCGATAATGTTGTTCTCCACTTTGAGTTCGCTAAACACCATTGGTGGTTCTCCTATAAAGCTTGCCACAAACATGTTCACGGGCTCGTTATAAAGTGTTGATGGATCCCCTATTTGTTGGAGCCTACCCTTATCTATAACAAGTATTCTATCACCTACAGCAAACGCATCCGCTTGATCATGAGTTACCAGGATAGTTGTTATCCCCAGGTCTCTCTGAATCTTCTTAACAAACTCTCTAGCGGCAACCCTAACCCTAGCGTCTAGGTTGCTGAAGGGCTCGTCTAAGAGGAGTATTTTAGGGTTTTTAACGAGAGCTCTAGCTAGCGCGACTCTCTGTTGTTGACCTCCGCTAAGCTGTCTCGGATATCTATCGAGTAAATCATCTATTTCAAGGTACTTAGCTACCTCTACAACTCTTTTCCTTATCTCCTCCTTTGATATCCCTTTAACTTCTAGAGGGAATGCTATGTTATCTACGACCTTCATGTTAGGATATAAAGCCCACGTCTGGAACACCATACCTACATCTCTCTTCTGAGGAGGAACGCTAAAACCTTTCTCCCCGTCAGCTACAACTACACCATCCATAAAAACCTTTCCCTTAGTGGGCCTCTCTAAACCAGCTATAATTCTAATTAACGTGGTCTTCCCACTACCAGACGGACCTAATACCACCAGGAACTCGCCGGACTCTATTGAAAATGTAATGTTATCTAATGCTATAACCCTAGGTGGGAATACTTTCACTAACCTATCCACCTCAATCCTAGTCAATTCTACCTGACACCTCCGGTTCCAAGAGCTAAGAGTCCTCTAATAAAATACCTTCCAAGTAGAATGAATAAAACTAAGGGGGGTATTGAGCCGATGAGGGCGGCTGCGAACATCTCGTTATAAAGCGTGCCGCTTTGACCTACATAACTAAAGATTTTAAGAGCCACGTGCTTATCGTAGCCTCGGGTCAGGATTAGTGGTATAAAGAAGTTGTTCCACGACAATATTAAGATAAAAATGAATGTTGATACAAGGCCGGGGCCTAGTAGTGGGAGAACTACTCTTCTGAATATTTTAAACTCTCCAGCCCCATCAACTAAAGCCGACTCAATGTAATCCTTGGGTATAACCGTTATGAATATAGTCATGAGGAGGGAGGCCATGGGAGTGTAATATGTTGCTAGGCCTAAGGCTAAGCCTGGAAGGGTGTCAAAGAGAGTTAGATCAAGGTACCTTTCAATACCTTTAATAATGTTTATGAAAGGTATTAAGAGAACCTGGTATGGAATGTATGTGGATACGGCTATTAACACAATAGTAATATCACTTACCCTATCAAACCTCCTATACACAGCGTATGCTGTAAGTGAACCTACAAAAGTAGCTAGTAAAGCTACCGGAATGGTCACAATTAATGTGTTTACTAAAGGCTCCCTCATATCATTTAAGACTTTAAATAATGTTGTTAAATCAACTTCCCTAGGGGGGGTGAAGGAAGGCGATCCTATAACATCATCTAAGCTCTTAAGAGACCCCATAAACACTGTATATGCTGGAAACACCCATAGGAGAGCTAGTAAGCTTAAAGCCATAAGTATTAGGAGCTCCTTAAACTCCATACCATCACCTTCTCAACACCCACCTCTTAATCCCAAGCATAGCATAAGGTATTACGAGGAAAGCCGAGATAGCTATAACTACGATGGCTGCTGCTGACGCTATGTAAAAGTATTGGGCTACAAATTTTTTGTGTATGTAAACTACAATGGTTTCAGTGAAGGGGTTGTAGAATAGCATTGAGTAGGGTAGATCAAACATTTGAATGGCGAAGAGGGTTAAGAATACCGTTGATACTATAAAGCCTTGCTTCGAGTTAGGTATCACGATCCTAGTCATTATTTGTAAGGTGTTTGCCCCATCAACTATAGCGCTTTCAATAAGAGTTCTATCTATGTTATAAAACATTGCTAGGTATAGCATAGCTATAAACCCAGCGTAGACCCACACTGATACAAGTACAAGACTCCAGAAAGCATTACCACCTTGAAGCCAAGCTACTTCTGGTAAACCTACCTGGTTTAAGATCACATTAACCCCCTTAACATGATCAAACAGCCATCTCCACGCTATAGCTACTACGACCATTGATAATGCTACAGGGTACATGAAAACAGTTGTAAAAAGATTCCTAATCCTAGGAGATTCTAACTGGAAGATTAGACTAGCTATGGTAATACCTAACATATTACCTAGTATTACAAGGACAGCTGCCCATACAAGCGTTCTAAGGAGAGATCCTCTAAACTCCTCATCTAGGATCAGATCATTAAAACCCTTAAACCCAATAATCTCTATACGTGGGTTTAAGGGGGAATAGTTAGTAAATGATACTATGAGATTCCATAGGATACCATAGTATAGCAGGAGCGTGAATATCAGCGTTAAGAGTATAAAGGATATATAATACCTTAACTCCAATTTAAACCCCCACTATAGGAAAAAAGGAAAAGGTTATTAAGTTTTGAGAGATATGATGAGCAGGCTATCTAGCCCACGGAGGTTTGTAGCCTGCGAAGGGAGCCTCAGGGCTCCCTAGATAGTATCCAGTCTGCTCCCATAACTTCCTTTCAAGCGATAGAGCATCTTTAACCGTTGAATACCACGAGTCTGTAGCTTTATACTGAGCTAAGATAACGGCTCCCGTTAAAAGCTTCTGCCAAACATCAGAGAATAACGCCCCATGTGTTAAGCTGAAGACCTGGTATCGTGACTTCCTATACTGCTCCACCTCCCACTTCTGTATAACCGTTGGGTATATGTCAGGTGCTACATCGGGGTACACGGATATAGATCCCTTAGGTGGGTTAAAGACCTTTTGCCCCTCTCTCGAAGAGAAGTATTTGGAGAAGTCTACACCAAGGTCTTGTAATGAGCCTTTAGGTACTGCTACAGCATCTACAACCATGTTGTAAACTTCCTCCGTTCCGGGGAACGGTGCAACTATAATTTTACAGGCGGGGGTTATGGAGTCTATGGGGCACATTTCGACGTCTTTGTAGGTGGTGTATATGAGGCCTACAGCCCAGTCTCCATCGACATGGAATGCTCCGAGACCTCTAACAACCCTATCTACGGCAGCTGTCCAATCAAGGGCGGGCCAGTCCGGAGGGAATGTTGCTGCTAGTTCTAGGAATATCTCAGTTGCTCTCTTTATGCTTGGATCTCCGGGGTCTAGGGTTCCGTACATGAACTCTATGAATTTCTGAGGTCCTGCAACTGCCAGGAATATCTGCTCCCATAGGTGTAGTACGGTGAATAGATCGGCTCCAGCTTGAACCATAGCTGGTATACCTTTAGCTTGAAGAGCCTTGCTAGCTGCTATCAGCTCATCCAAAGTTCTAGGAGGCTTTATACCATTAGCGTCTAAAACCCCCTTGTTCATGAATATCAAGTTAGCTCTATGAAGGTTAACTGGGGTGGTGTAAAGCTTACCTGAGAGCATGCAAACTTTACCAACAGCTGTTTCAAGAACCCCTATCTCCTTGCCGACCTGGGTTAAATCTACGAAATCAGCCTCCTTGTTAGGAGATGCTAGGAAGTAGCTTATCATCTCAGGACCGCAGTGAACCTGGAAAGCCTCGGGAGGCTTACCAGCTATTATCAAAGCTATTATGGCGAACTTAGCGTTAACACCAGCTCCACCGGGGACTGCTGATCTAGTAACCTTAACCCCTGTTTTAGCTGTATAGCTTTCAACAAGAGCTTTAATAGCAGGCTCCTCTAAACCAGCCCACCATGTGTAGAATGTAATCTCCTTCGGGGGAGCAGTGGGAGCTCTAAAGAATGCTAGGTATAAGGCTGCTAGTATCAAGATTACGAGTACAACCGCGCCTCCAATAAGGACTGGTCTTGAAACGCCTCTCCTTAAGCTCATCTAACTCACCTACTCGTAATACCTACCTCTACTGGGGGAATTTATAAATCTGTACTATCATATAAGCTTAAAGGTGATGTTTTCCGTGGATCTCCCCACAGTGATCAAGGAGTTCAGGGAGTCTTATGGAGGGGAGCCTGACGTGGTTGTATCAGCTCCTGGTAGGCTTGACTTCCTCAATACACACCAAGACTATAAAGGCCTCCCGGTTGTCGGTGTTGCCGTTAACCTAAGGGTGTACGTTGCTGTTAGTGGAAGAGAGGATTTTAATGTTAACGTGTCTTCGTGGAATCTAAAGATTGAAGGGTTAGAGTACCGGGATTCCTTTAATGTTAACAATGCGACCCTCATCGGGGGTAGGTGGTTTGGTGACTACGTAAGAGCTGGAGTGAGGGTTTTAACAAGCCTCTATAGGATCAAGGGGTTTAATATGCTTATAGCGAGTGATATCCCAATGGGGTCCGGTCTTGGTAGTAGTGGTTCACTTCTAGTAGCATCGCTGGGAGCGTTAAACGAGCTCTACTCTTTGAAGCTCTCGGTAAGGGATATAGCTGAGCTCTCCTATAAGGCTGAACACGATGTAATGGGGATCCCCTGCGGGAGGCTCGACCAGTACACCTCCGCTTTTGGCAACGCCATAGTCATAAATACAAGGCCTCCCTATAATGTTGAGAGGTTAAATCTTAGAGCTCAATTCGTAGTACTAGACTCCGGTATAAGGCATTCAACAGCTGATATCCACCCCAGAAGGCAGGGGGAGTTGTTAGAGGCCCTTAAATCACTACGTGAGATTGAGATACCAGGTGGTTTAGCGAGGTTAATAAAAACAAGTTACTATGATACAGACTGGGAGGGGTTGGCTGAGAACTACCACCTACTAGCCCCTTACATCGAACCCCTACAAGTTAAGCTTAGAAGCAGAGTCCTCTACACAATTAAAGCTCATAGGAGTACAATGCTTGCATTAAAGATCTTGAAGGGGTTCCCTGTGAGTTTAGAGGAGGTCGCGGAGGAGCTCCAACTGGAAGCCTCCAGCGTAAAAGAGTATATCTCCGGCTACGATGACGCTAGTAGAGCGTTGATAGGGCTTATAATGATTTACCAACATAGGCTACTAAGGGACCTCTACGAGGTCAGCCTACCCCCCCTAGATGAGCTAGTAGACCTAAGTATAAAGATGGGAGCTTATGGAGCTAAGCTATCCGGCGCAGGTTTAGGGGGAGCAGTTATAGCTCTCATACCATCAACCAGCGTTGGAGAGCTGGTAGTAGGGGAGGCTATTAGAAGGGGCTTAGCTACCAGAGGTTGGGTAGTGGAGGTTGATGATGGTCTAAGGGTTGATCGAGGGTGACCATGGAGCTAAGATGGGATCCGCTTCTCGGAGAGTGGGTTATGGTTTCAAGTGTAAGACGTGCTAGACCATGGCTTCCAACAGGTTTCTGCCCCTTCTGTCCTGGAGCTCCTGAGACAGGTTATGGGTGGAGGGTTGTAGTACTTGAGAATAGGTATCCAATGCTATCCCCCAACCCTCCGGAGCCTTCAAAGCACCGCTTCTATAGGACTGGTAGGGCTCTAGGCCGGTGTCTTATACTGGTTGAAACACCAGAGCATAATGTGGATGATATAAGTGATCTACCAGTAGATCAGATTAGACTAGTCCTTAGGACCTTACAGGATGTGGTTGCAGAGGAGTCTAGGAGAGATTATGCATCGTACCTCCTATGGTTTAGAAATAAGGGTGTTGAGATTGGGGTATCGTTAACACACCCGCATAGCCAGATATACATCACCCCCTTCATACCAGTTAGGGTTAAAAGGGAGCTTAGAAGCTTCAAAATGTACTTGAAGAAAACAGAGAGATGCCTTCTATGCGATATTATTAGAGTTGAGGAGGAGGATAAGGTTAGACTACTACACTCAACCTCAACATGGACAGCCTTCATGCCATTCCATCCGCATTGGCCATTTGAAGCGCTCCTAACCCCTAGAAGGCATGTCCAGCTACTAACAGAACTGGATCAGGGGGAGTTAGGTGACTTAGCGCTTATGCTTAAACTCGTACTCTGTGGTTTCAAGAACATTTTTAGAAAACCTACACCGTACATGCTAGTCTTGCACCAAGCACCTCTAAAGGGAAACCACAACTACTACCACCTACACCTAGAGATATACGGTGTCGAGAGGGAGGAGAATAAGATGAAGTACGCAGCTGGGATGGAGAATGGTGGTGGTAACTTCACATACGATACTATTCCAGAGGAGAACGCGGGGGTTCTTAGAGGTTCTATAGAGAAATGTCGAGCCGAGCTCCACGGGTATGTATAGGCTATTACGGGGCGGTTGGCGTGATCTTCTCCCTGCTTAGAAGCTTTCCCCTCTCTAGTAGTACTCTAGGAGTTTTGGCTTAGCTTCTACTCCAAGCTCTTCTAAGCCTTTGTATAGCATTTTGAGTGCTTCGTAATCGCTTTTAACGGGTGTTGGTGGGTGTTTGAAGTAGAATGCTGAGGCCCACGGTATGCTCCCTCCTAGCTTGCTATCTTTGAGTATCTTGGCTATCCTTAGCACGTCTACCAGCACTGCAGTTGCCATTGCCTTATCGTCTACCTTTAATTTAACCTCAACTTCTACCTCGCTCCCAGCGAACGCCTTTATCCTCATGTACATGTGCGATATCTTCGTGTTCCCCAGGAATGGTATGTAGCCACTTGGCCCTGCGTACACCTTCTCCTCTCTTAGTAGAGCCTCGGGGTCATCTTGTGTTGATGCTACAGCTAAGGTCTTACTCTCCTTCTTAGTCTTCAACCTCTCCAGGGCTAGCATGTTCTTGAAGTCAGTATTACCTCCAATGTTAAGCTGGTATGTCTCGACAAGCCTTGCCCCCCTCATTCGAGCTAAGCTTGCTAAAGCTCTATGGATTATCGTTGATCCAAGCTGCCCCTTAATATCATCCCCTAGTATGGGGGCCCCGGTTTTAAACGCTAGATCAACTACACCATCATGTTGAGAGCTAGCTATGAATACTGGGATTGCGTTAACAAATGCTACCCCGGCCTTCGCGGCAACCCTAGCATAGAATCTTGAAGCCCCCTCACTACCCACAGGGAGTAGGTTTACTAGAACATCTACTCCAGAGTCTACAACCTCTCTTACAAGCTCATACTCGGAGGGCTCCGGGAGTTTTATGGGCTTGAAGTCTTCAACCATGTGGGGTGCGACACCATCCATAACCCTGCCCATCCTAACGGTTACTCCAAGCCTAGGAACGTCTACAAACCTACTCACCATGTTAGGATAGGCGAATATAGCCTCAGATAGATCCCTCCCAACCTTCTCGCTAGAAACGTCTACAGCGTAAACGAACTTAAAATCCCTAATATCATAACCTCCGATGACCTCGTGTATAAGCCCCTCATTAGAGCCTAGAAACTTGTAGTATTCAACGCTTTGAACAAGCATCGACGCTATGTTACCTACACCTATAATACCTACTCTAACCTCCCCCATAGCGCATCCTATTTACATTGATAAATATTTGGCGTATTTAAGCTTTACGCTCGTAAATAACAGGGTGGTGTCTGTTTGAGCGAGGACATACACTCAACCAAAGCACTAGCAAGGCTTAAGAAAAAGCTTACAATCGAAAACCTATGGATGTACATTGTAAGAATACTAGAGAAACACGGACCCCTAAAAGCCTACGAGATAAAAAAGAAGCTAGCAGAAGAGTATGGAATAAAACCGGCAACAATAACGGTATACATAGTAGTCTATAAGATGAGAAGAGAGAAACTCCTAGAAACAGTGGAGGTCGGAGGAGAAACACTATATAAACCCTCAGAGAAAGGAGTAGCCGCTCTAAAAGAGGCTAAAACAATCTTAGAGCGGGTTAGAAAAGCCCTAGAGTGACCTCTCCGAACCCCCGAGCTCTGACATGAGACCCGAGCGCGGAGTCCTCCTATGCTCTACTAGTGTTTGTTATCGATAACGTTTGAATCCCTCCATCTCCGCCTTTAAGGCTCCTTCGGTTTAAATGTGAGACTTGTTTGGATTAATGCTTTTCCATTGGATTACTTCTCTGGTAACACCGTGTGTTCTGCCCTCTATGCTCTATACTGTTTATAGGCTTTTTCGGTTAGGTGTTAAGTGTGCTAAGGATTAACCCTATCTATAGGAGTTTGTGCCCTAACTGTGGCGGCCCTATAGGGTATGATAGGCTTAGCTTGGGGTTACCGTGTTCTATTTGCTTACCTAATGTCACATCCTCTGATGGTATGCGGGTTCTCCTGGATCTTGAGAGGGGGGGTAGGCTGGCTGGTTTAAAGTGGGTTTTAATGCTTTCTAGGGAGTTTGACGTGTTCTCTGAGTATTTTAGGTCTAAGACTGGGTCTGGTTTGTGGAGTGCTCAAGCTAGCTGGGCTAGGAGGCTTTTGAGCCTGGATAGCTTTACTATAGTAGCTCCTACAGGTGTCGGTAAGACTACCTTGTTGTCTGTTTACACAGCGTATAGAGCTGAGGTTAGCGGTTGGAGAACCTTATACTTGGTCCCCACAGGTAATCTTGCTAGGCAGGTTTACGAGAGGATTAGCAGGTATGTTGATAGCGTTGTAACATACTATTCAACTATGCCTGCTAAGACTAGAAGGGAGGCTTTAAACGCTATTGAGGGCGGTAACTACAGGGTGCTAGTGGTTACAACGGGGTTCCTGCAGAGGAGGTTTGATGTTCTTATGAAGTATTCACCCTTCAACCTCATAGTTGTGGATGATGTTGATAGTATGCTTAGAGATGGTGGGAACGTTGATAGGACGTTAATGCTACTAGGCTATAGCGAGGAGGCTGTAAGGCTGGCCATAGACTTAGTTAAAACCAGAGCTAGGTTCTTTAAAGCAAGCGGGGTCGAGGGCGAGGAGGCTGTAAGATCTCTAGCAGAGAGGGTGGCATTGCTAGAATCAAAGCTTAGAGGGGTTCTAGGAGAAACGTGGGGAGGACAACTTGTAGTAGCCTCTGCGACAGGGAGACCTAGGGGGTTGAAGCATTTCATATTCAAGGAGCTTTTAAATTTCGAAGTTGGAGGAGGCGGGGATTATCTGAGGAACGTCGTAGACACCTATTTAATCTCAAGCGACCCTCTAGGCGATATCGTGAAGCTTGTAAAGCTACTAGGCCCCGGTGGAATAGTGTTTGTAAGCCAGAGTTTCGGAGGGAGCGCTGTCAATAAAGTTGTTGAGGTGGTCAGAAGAGAGGGGTTGAGGGTTGATAGGGCCCTATCAGGGTCCTGGAGGAGTATTGGTAGGCTTGAGGGGGGAGAGCTCGACATCCTCGTATCCATATCCAGTAGGTATGGTGTTGCAGTGAGAGGTCTCGACGCCCCTAAGGTTGTTAAATACGCACTCTTCCTCGGAGCTCCAGCACGCGGTATGAGCCTTGAAGACTCACTTATAAACCCTAGGAGGCTTCAAAGGGTTTTAATGTATATGAGCGAGGAAGGTGTAGGAGGGGTAGGGGAGCTCCTATTAGGGGTTCAAAGGCTTGTTGATAGAATCGGAGACCCCACTATAATAGCTATGGCGCTGCGCAAAGGCTCTCTTGACGCGCGTTTCGAGACTGCCAGGAGAGCTTACGAGGTTGCGGTGGAGTGGGTTAGATCTAAGGTTTTAGAGCTTGGCAGGCTTAAGGTGGGATCCATGGTCTTCGTGCTCGATGGAGGAGGTGTCCGTGTATTAATTCCAGACGCCCTGACGTACATCCAAGCTAGTGGTAGGACTAGTAGACTCCTAGAGGGTAGGATGACTCTTGGTCTGAGCGTTGTTATCGAGCCTTTGAAGGAGCTCCTCGAAGCCCTAGAGGATAGGCTTAGGTGGTTTGGACGTTTTAGCTTTAGAAACTTAGAGGACGTGGACTTAGACGAGGTGAAGGAGCTCCTAGAGCGTACTAGGAGAGGTGGGGGTAGGGAGGTGAGGGTTAGAACCGCTCTCCTAGTAGTTGAGTCCCCTACTAAGGCTAAAACTATAGCTTGGTTTTGGGGTAGGCCTAGTAAAAGGAGGGTTGGAAGGTTAATAGTGTACGAGACCTCCTATCTAGACGATGAGACTGGCGATATCACCCTACTCCAGGTTACAGCTACTAAAGGCCATTTGTTCGACCTGGTGGATGGTTTTGAGAACTCTGTGTACGGAGTTGTGGTTGACGGCGGATTTCATAGACCTGTATATGATTTCATAAAAAGATGTAGGTCGTGCGGCCACCAGTTCACATCAAAACCTCTATGCCCGAGGTGCGGCTCAGGGGATGTAATAGACTCTAGCTCCACTGTGGAGGCTCTTAGAAAACTCTCCCTCGAAGTTGAAGATGTTATAGTTGCCACCGACCCTGATATTGAAGGTGAGAAGATAGCGTGGGATGTGATCTTAGCGTTAAAACCGTATAACACTAACGTTAGGAGGGCTAGGTTTAACGAGGTTACGAGAGAGAGTGTAGTGGGGGCCTTGAAGCGTGCGGGTGGTGTTAACATTAAATCCGTTGAGGCGCAGATGACTAGGAGGATTGTGGATAGGTGGGTTGGCTACTTCATCAGCGAGCATCTACAGAAAACTTATAACATGAAGTGGCTTGGAGCAGGAAGGGTTCAAAGCCCTATCTTAAGCTGGGTTGCCAGAAGATACCATGACTGGGTTTCAAGTAGAGGATATATTGTATGCTTCAAACTAGAGATTGCATCAAGCCTTTGTATTAACACGAAGGAGCTGGGGGAGGCTGAGGAGCTTTCAAAAACTAGGGTTGTAAAGGTCGTGGGTGTGAGTAGCTGGGAGGACACTCTCACTCCACCTCCACCTTACACTACAGATACACTACTCTACGATGCATCGAGAATGCTTGGGCTAGCTGTGGAGAAGGCTATGAGGGCGGCTCAGGAGCTCTTCGAATCCGGGCTCATAACATATCATAGGACTGATTCAACTAGGGTCTCGAATGCGGGGGTGGCTGTGGCTAGATCTTACATGGAGGGTAAAGGGTTGATAGAGGAGTTTAGACCTAGAAGTTGGGGTGAGGGCGGGGCTCACGAAGCTATAAGACCCACTAGGCCACTGGATCTAGGGGATCTAGAGAAGGCCGTGGTGGAAGGGGTTATAAGAATACCTTTAAGGCTAAACTGGAGCCATAGAGCTCTATACGACCTGGTATTCAGGAGGTTTATGGCGAGCCAGATGAAGGAGGCGAAGGCCGTGAAGGTGAGGGTCGACCTAGAAGTGGGAGGCCGTATTATGCAACTTGAAAGAATAGGTGGGCTCTTGGAAGAAGGATTCACTAAGATATACAAAGCGTTTAAACTCGAAGAATGGACCCTAAAGGTAGCCCCCGGCTCCACCGTAAAAGTACTAGAATCTAGCATACTGAAAGCTAGCACAACCCCCCTCTACACAACAGGCGATCTAGTGAAGCTCATGAGAGAGAAGGGTATCGGAAGACCAAGCACATACCATAAAGCCATAGAGGCTAATAGAAGGCATGGATACATAGTGGTGAGCAGAAAGAGAGGTTACGTAATACCAACAAAACTAGGCCTAAGAATAATAGAATACCTAAAAACACACTTCAACGAGATAACATCGGAGGAGTACACGAGGATGGTTGAAGAGCTACTAGACAGAGTGGAAAACGACAGCATAGACCCAAACACGATGCTAAACAACACACTCCAACACATAAGCAGAAGGATAATCGAAATAGAAAACATAAGAGAAAACCTCATAACACTGAATGGGCATAAACAGCCTGCAATAGTATAACCCTCCAAAGACACCTCCTGAAGGAGAAAACAAGAGATTAAGGCTTCGGAGATGCAACATTAAAAACATAAACCCCGTAAACCCTGAACTCTTCTCGTAAGGTAAGGGTTTCCCCTAGCTCACGTGTTATCTTTAGGTCTTAGGGATTAGATTGTGACCCCCTCTCCGCATCCCTGGGAGGCTCTACGCCTCCCCCGAGCGGTTTGTCGGTTTCCTGCTCGGAAGCGCACTCCTCATCTCCCTTTCGGATTCCCCATGCTTGGGGCATCACCTTTTCAGGGCCAGAAGGCCTCAGCCCCGGTGGGGCCATCGGACCTCCTTCCCGCACTGGGCGGCTCAACCATAGTTGGGGTAGACCGAGCCTTAAATCTTTATTTACTATAGGTGGCTACACTTTAAACAGAGATTAGATTGTAAAGTGCTGCTACGAAGACTAGGAATGATAGGATTTGTGCTAGCCCAGCTTCTAAGACTGGCCCTAGAGCTCCTGGGCTTCCTGATAGTTTAGAGTAGGTTTTCGATAGGATGGCTGTGGAGGCGATGTTTAGCGTTAAAGCTGTTACTGTGAACGCTATCTCATCTAAGCCTAGATATAGTGATAGGGGGGTTAGGGTTAGGGCTATTGCTAGGCCTACTAAACCAGCGAGAGCAATATGCCTTTTAATTAGAGCTATACTACTCAATACAGGGAACCCTGGTTTCATAAGAGCTTAACAACCCTAAAAATCTAACTTGCCACCCTGGAGGGAGGCTGTTTGAACACGGCTTGCAACTCATACTTCACAGGCAGGGTCTTCAGCGGTGTTGGGGAGGGCTCTTTCTACGTTAGCCTATACTCTAGGAGGTTCCTGGAGAAGCTGGGGTTTAAGCCTTACCCTGGCACTTTAAACCTTAGACTTCTAGACGACGTTGAGGTGTTCAACATATGCCTAAGTAAGGCGAACCACATACTCATAGAACCCCCCAGTATCCCCGGTGTGAGACTTGGAGCTGTCAACGCATACCCAGCTGAGGTGGAAGGCTACTTCAACCCAAGCGTATTCATAGTCAGACCTGTCATAACAATCTACAAAAGC
>Ga0081478_138025_pt1 | contig 58591 bp, 66 predicted proteins | sample OctSprmetagenome_FD_70983 | JGI IMG/M metagenome (GOLD analysis project Ga0081478, IMG submission 70983) | Hot spring and microbial mat streamer communities from Octopus Spring Streamers, Yellowstone National Park, USA - T=80-84 v2 (version 2) | ecosystem: Environmental > Aquatic > Thermal... | reverse complement strand
GAAATAAAAAACATTTATTTATCCGAAGATTTTTTTTATCCAGTGATTTCCCTATAAAGATTATTATTCCGTTTTCATATCAATATTTTAAAAAAATTTATATTGAACAATTACTTCCAAAATTTAAAAAACATGAAACACACTATACACTTCCAACTAAAATATTTAATTTAGAGTTAAATGATGAAGATAAATTACTTATTTTAACATATACTACAAAAGAAAATTACATTAACTTTTTGAAAGATAATGGATATAAAATTGTAAAAGAAAATTATGGAACAAATAATTCATTTATACTTGTTCCATTTACAATGAATTCAAAAGATTTTAAATTAACTATTAAAAATAATGATTTAACAAATAGAATTAAAAACATTCTTGCCGAAATATATTCATTCCTTAAAATTTAGTGTATGAATAAACTTCCTATTAGAAAATCCGAAATTATTTCCCGTTTAACATATGATTCGCCCGATCTAACTATTTCAAAAGAAGATAAAGAATATATTTTATATCTTGAAAATTATATTAGAGAAAAAGGATATGTTCTTTTCCATGAATTAAAACCCGAAGAAAGAAAAAAGTTGGAATTAGAATATGTTAAAAAGTATAACTATTACAAAAGTATTGGTAATGAAGAAAAAATGAAAGAATATATCGAAAGAATAGTTTTTGGAAATATTTATTTTATTATTTTAAAAGCAAAAAGAGGATTTATGAGAAGAATTGATACATCTGTTTCTTTATCCGATATTATAGGTGTTGCCATTTTAGGAATGATAAAGGCACTTAATACCTTTAAAGTTGATAATGAATGGGATGCAAGATTTTTAAGATATGCCGAAAAATTTATTGAAGGAAATATATATTCTTTACTTTATTACAAGGGACCCGGAAATGTTGTATCATTTGGTGATATAAAAATAAATAAAGAAAAAAATTATCCTAACAAAGAAGAATTTATGGATGAAGAAGATGTAATAATTCCTCAAGATAATGAAAATTTAACCTATCAAATAGAAGAAGAAAAAGAAACTTGTCCTTGTGTTTATACCGTTCTTGAATTTTTAAATAATAGCGTTCCCAATTTTCCTGAAGAAGATTATATTTCCTGTTTACTTTTATTACTTCTTGACGAAAATTCAATAAATTGTATTATGAATAATTATGAAAATACTTAATTATCGTTCATCAACATTTTTAAATATTTATTATCTTAAAGTTCAACCATACTATGTTGGTGTTTTGGTTACCGGAATTTTTAATGATAGTTATTACTTTTATTTACAGGCAAATGAAAACATAAAAGAAAGTATTTTGGGAAATTTATTTCTTTTAAATTACAAAATAATTACTTATAATAATGATACCGTTGAGTATTGCGTTCCCGTAATTATAAGAAAAATAAATAATCAATACGAAATGGGATATGAATATCCAGAAAATAAATTTAATCCTATTGGAAATTTAAAAAAAATTTCAATTTTAATTAACAAAATTGATAATAATTTAGGAACTTTTCTTTATTTAAAAAGAAACAATATTTACTCTTTGAATATTTCCGATAAATTAAGTGAAGGATATATTAAAATTTTAGATAAGGAAATTATTGATTTTAGAGAAAGTGATTATTTTATTACAATTAAAAACTATGTTATAACTGACAATGAAAATAATATTATTGAAAGGATTGGAGAACACAAATATGCATTTTTAACAATAACAAATGAATTATTTGATGGTTTAATTTTAGGAAAAATTATTGCATATGATGAATTTAGAAATTCTTTTATTTTCATCTTCTAATTTTTAATCACATTAAATTATGATATGATTGGGACACCTTTAAATTTTGATCCTGATATTGTAGAATTTTTAGAGAATTATCCTTATCAAGATATTGTAGTTCCGGTTGGTAATTGGATTGCCAATGATAAAGGAGATAATATAAGATTTGGTATTTGGTCTGGAAACAACACCGTTGGTTTTCAAAATATTGTTATGAAATACGCAGTTAAAGATGATTCAATAGACGAAGATTTAATGCCTGGAAATATTTACAATATTGAACCTAGTGAAAATAACCTATATATTTTAAGACCTTATACTAATGATTCTACATTAAAGGGAATGGTTTTATATGGTGATTATTATAAGAATCCATCAAAGGATTTCGTATTAACTGAAAAGAAAGATGTATATACCGTTGTTTTATTTAATACTGAAACAAAATACTTTTATGGTTTATCTTTACCAACAAAAATGACTGGAATTGGTTTAGTTGAACTTCCTGTTTCAATGGATAATTCAATTCCTTTTGGAAAATTAGTGGAATCCGGAAGACATGCAAAAATAAAATTAGTAGAAAGTGTTGATACTGGTGATAAATATGTAAATGTAATTGGTTCTAATCCATTTTATGGAATAATTGTAGTTGAAAATAAAATATTAATAGCACCATAACGGGAGGAGAAAACCATGAATAATACATATTTAAATACTAAATTTTCTCAAATGTTAATAAGTGGGGATTCTTCTAGAGTAAACAAAGTTATTGAAACAATTATTAGAGAAGATTGTATTGTTGATAGAGTATTTCCTCCTCAAATTGTTGATATTTCTACTATGCCATCTGATCCAACTAATCCAATGAGAAAATATGTTTTGGTAAGATATAATGCCAACCTTGGTCCCGCATATACATTAGGAATTGGTGAAGCGCCAATTGAGCATACAACTAATAATGGTTTTGCACCTGCATATTTCTTTAAAATTGAATACTTCTTCACTAAGAAAGAAGAAGAAATAAGATTATTTGAAAACAATATTCTTGATGAAGTTATAATTGCCATTAAAGAAAGGATTGGTGATCAAAAAGATAAAATATTCTTTGCCAATGGTATTGCAAATATTATAAGAAATAGAGATGTTAATACAGTTGGTACCAAGAAAGCACAATTTATTAACGCAAAATATTTTAAAGAAATTAAAGGAATTATTGGTAATGTAATAATTGAAGATTCGACAGTTCCTCAGTCTTTTGAAGATGCATCCGGTAATTATCATGTTGGTATTAAAGAATTAATTAAAACTGTAAAAGATAAAATTTCTGAATTAAGAATTTCTCCAGGTTTATTCTTATTACCCTGGAGATTTTGGAATGGATTGTCAACTTGGGACTTTGGAGGTGCGGGTGTTGTAACATTTGATATCTTCATTCAAAGTGCCGAAAGAGTAATTGGTGGTCAAATGTTAACAGGAATTAATGTTCAAACAACATCTAAATATATTGATTATGTAAGTGGTGTTCCGGGAGAAGTTCAAGGACCAATTAATATTAATGTATTAGGTGCCGTTAAGAAAAACGATTACAATACGGCCGAAGGTGATGCAATTGACGAAAATGCATCACTAGGTTATTTATTGCCTAGTGATGAGTTCTTTGGTGTTAATTATGTTCACGGTCCCGTAACAGACATAAAGAGTGATATATTTGAAAGAATACCAATGATTAGATTATATACATATTACTATACAGCATTAGCAATTGGTAATTCAAGATCATATATAGCATTCCCCGCCAGATAATTTATAATTATTCTATTATTTCATTTTTTATTCAGGGGGCGGTTGCCCCCTTTTATTTTTTTATACATTAAAATTTTCATATGAACCAAAATACTTTCAATCCCTTTGAAATACAAGATCTTACCGAACTACAAAAAGAAATAAGAAACGCAATCAATCAAAGAAAATTCGATTTACTTTCACTCAATACCAAAGAACTATTAACCGAAATTGCATATAACATCGTTATTAAGAAAAAATATGTTAGAGAATATAAAATTCCGCCATATCTACTTGTATTAAAATCTTGTTCTACCGATGAAATACTTAAAGTAAATTATATTTTATCAAGATTAGATGCACAAAAAGAAGAAGATTTTAAAAAATTATTTTTAGTTTATCCGGTATTATATATCGAAAGTATAAACATAATGGATGAATTTAAAAATAACATTCAAGATATTGTTTTGCCTCCCGTAATAAAACCTGATTCAACATTTGAAGAAAAAATTAATGAATATGAAAATTTCTTTAAAAATTTACCAATTGAAATATATCAAGAAATAACTATAACTATTAATGAATTTGCTGATTTATTAAATGCAACGAGAGTATTTTATAAAGAACTCGTAAATTTTTACACGCAAACCCAAAATATTTATCAAGGATAATATTATACTTATTTAAAGATCCGCAAAAAACCGATATATTTGAAGAATATATTTATGCAATCGTAATACAAAAAATATTAATGTTATTTTTAGCAAATGGTATAACCAATTTACTTCAACTTTCAAGTGAAATAGATTTAGACAATCCTTCCGCAAAAATAATAATTGAAATGTTATCTAATATTTACAGTGAATTTATTAAAGAAGATCCGATTAAACAAGAAAGAATTAAAAAGATTGTTGAATCATTTCCGAAGAAAATTACAATTAAATTATAATATCCCAATCATAAATTCCGTATATTTTATCTAATGAAGATGGCGTTTCAATAGAAGAACCGATATATATATTTGATAAATAAGTTATTGCGGCACCATAAGCAAGTAATAAAGACATAAATGAATCATCTAATGCCTCCGGATCTTCTTTTTCATATGTTAAATATGGTTCTTTTCTTGATTTATATTCTGTTCTTGTATATGTTGTATACTCTCTTATAAATGGTGCAATAATTTCATATCTTGGAAATTTTATTTTACCACTTTTTAAATCTTTAATAAACATTTCCATTAAACGGAATTTAGAACCAATAAAACGACCTCTTGATTCAGAATATTTAGGAGGATTATCACCGCCTACGAATTCAAATTCAAAAATAGGAAATCCTTTACTTTCTAAATATGAATTTCTTCCTAATCCCATTCCCCAATCACCGAATATTCTAACCGGTCTAAATCTCATTAAATCTCTTTCTACATTTAAATGAACGGTATTTTTCATTCCTTCCGTTCCTGTATATTTTTTAACAAATAAAACATAATATTTTTCATCTTTATAACCGAGTATTGTTAGAACGGTATATGTCATATCACCCGCCCAGTCTATACCCGCAAATAAAATATATTGTTGTGTTGGATCATAAACATCAATAAAATCATAATTTTCACAATTCTTTCTTATATCATTTTCCGTAATAATTTTGTCTTGTAATTGTATTGGTTCTCCAACAATCTCATTAACAAATGCTTCATAAGTATTTAATTTTTGTTTTTCGATAACTTTCCATGGTATCCAATAGGCGAAAAGGGATGACAATCTTAGTGAAAAATACTTGCCGTTTGGGTTGGTTTGAACTAATTTGCCGTTTTCTTTTATGATCTTTCTTGTAAGTTGTGCTTTACACTTGATGCAGAAAGGACCGTATGAAATGTTATCATAATCTATATTTTCTCTTGTTGCAAAATTTTCTGCTTTACAATAGGGGCATATAACCATATATTCATGTCTTGTTCCTTCATACCACATGTCATATGACAAATGATACTCAGTTTTGAATGTCCCAGCATAAAATTCTATTCCGTATTTTGACGATATAATGGTCGGTCTAATTTTATCAACAAAATCATAATGCAAATCCTGACACTCATCAAATATAATAACATCCGGATGCGCACCCCTTATTTTTATTCCCTTCTCATCCTCTGTTTTGACTATCTGATGCCTAAAATAAATAACCGAATTATTTTTAAATCTTTTCATATAGACCCTTTGTTTTCCCACTGAAATATTTGAATACATCAAAAGCAACTGAGGCGAATTGTTAATGATATGATTAAAAGTTTCCTCCACGGTTATTTTAATCTGCTGGTCCGTTGGCAAAAAGTATCCTATTCTTAAATTACTTTGCAGTCTTGCAAGTAGTAATGCAATTGCCCCCATCGTATAAGATTTTCCTACAGACCTTGACGCAATAAACACTTTTGTGTCGCCCTTCTTGATTTTAAACAACGGTTTTAATGGTTCTCTTAAAACATAAACATCAGGCGGAATAATTTTGTTTACATACTTAGTCAAATCTATTGACATTTTAATTTGTAATGTCAATTATTAAACCCTGTTGCGATTGTCCCGAAACATTTTTGGAATTAAACGACACGCCAAATTCCTATTTGGGACAAAGAGGAAAACTCGTTGCCGTTAAACCAACCGAAGACGGATTAGAATTTGTCGATTTGAACATCTCCGGCAATCAAATTTTGTTTTTCAATACCGTTGAAGATTTACATTTGCAAGATACAAGTGATTTAAATGATAATCAAATAGCATATGTAAAAGAAACTAATAATTTTTATTATTTGAGAAAAAACGGAATAAATAATGGAATACCATATGATCCATTAGGAATAAATATTTATTCTTCCGTAAATGGTATTTGGGTTAATATGCATTTTAAAGTTGTATATTTTGGTAATGGTATTTATCCTGTTCAAGATGGTTTATGTCCCGAAACCGCATTTAATATCAATGTTTTTAATAACATAATTATCAGATCAGCATTAGAAAATCTTTACATTTACTATAAACAAGATATTTTGGATGCAATAAAAAGATCTTTAAGTATTTATATTAAAAACATTAACTCTTTACATGTTATTAGTCCTAATAGTGCACTTATTTTAAATATAGAATGCGAATATGCTGAAAACTTTTATATTTCTTATGGGGATACAGAAATTTTTGAAGTAGATTTTCGCCGAACGCGTTATAGCACGATAAATAATTTACATCTTGATGGTTTAAGTTTTCATTTTATGGGTAATTATAAAATTAGAAATGTTTTTCTTTATGAAACCGTAAATAATGTTTCTACTCAGCATACATTTGATTTTGCGAGTGTAAAAGAACCATATCATCCCAAAATTCTATCTCCTACGATTGCAATAAAAACAGATGATGTTTTCGATTATTATTCTTTATTAACCTATGATACTGATGTATCATTTACTTTAATCGATGATTTAAAAGTTAGGTGTAGTTATATTTCAGCAGAGGGAGATTCCTCATTTGTATTATTAAAATATAAAATTCATTATAATACTGTTCCAAAATATTTTAATATTTTAAATGACTTGCCATTTAATAAACGATTTTCAAACGGTCAATATTTTGAATTAATACTAAAAGAACAAATAAAGAATGTTCCCGAATGTTGTCACGAATACGATACAACAAGAAAGAAATATGTCTTAAGATCAGGACAAATACAATATTTTATTGTTGACAGAAGTATAATACAAAATTCGCATGTTGGCGCTATATTGTTAAATATAATTGTAGAAGGAAGATTAAGAATTAGAACAGATACAGGAAGCATAGGTCAAACAATTAACAATCAAGAAAGATGGTTTGTATTAAGTAAAAAAGAATTCGCAACAATAACAAACAATATCGATTCTTATTTTATCATCGAAAATCCCGATTCCGATCCATCTTACTTTTTAATGAAAATAATTTACTTGTATTTATAACATGTTAATTAAAAATATTATTCCATCCTTTCATGCAATTATAAAATCAACATTAAGACACGAATCTAATTTATCTTATCCTTTTATTTCAACATTTGTATCTCAAAATAATAATTATGGACCGACAATATTGGTTGAAAATGTTAAATGGACAAATTATCAAGAAAATAGTGTTAATTTAAATTTGAATATCGTAAGTTATCAAACCAAATCCGGTTTAACTTTCGTTAAAGTCCAATATCACGATTTTTTAAATAATCTCGTAATAGGAACGCCTTTAAAGGTTGTAATAACAGATTGTCCGTCTTCTCCTTCCGAACCAACTAATTACAACTGTATTTACATAGGAAATCAAACATTTGTTTATAATGGTTTAGTGTTTAGTATTGATCCGTGTTTTAAAGTGTTTAAATATATTACTTACAACAGGTATTCATCCGTGTTTTTGCTTTATACTTATTGGCATGGTGTTATTGATCCAAGTATTGGTTCATTTTATCAAAGAGTTATTCCCGAACTTCCATCTTTTATTACATCTTTACATGTTATAGGCGGAATAAGATTTGTTGGATATTATGCCAATACGCAAAAAGACGGAATTAATTTTGCACTGGAGTATTCTCTTGAAAGAGAACAATATTTAAATAATCTATTATTGTATTTGATTTATGATGAAAACTTTGAATACATGCCAAATAGATTTTTAAATTTCAATACTAATCCAGATTTAGATGAAAATTATTATCAAATTACTTCCGGTGAATTTAAAACCATACAAGAAGAAAAGAAACCCGACAGAATTATAATTTACAATGAAAACGATTGGAAAAATGTATATTATTATCCACTAGAAACAAATTTAATGTTTGCCATAAGTGACGAAGAAGGAAATTTAATTTCTTTTGATGGCCATAATCTTTTTAAACTTAACACTTATTCAATAAAAGAAAATTCCACTATTATACCACAATTGTTTAATATTAAAATTGATTCGGATAACAATGTTTCAAGTTTAGAAACTTTACAAGATTTTATAGTTCTTATTAATAATCCCAATTTTGATTTGAAATACATTAATGACTACAATCCTTCGAACAGAAAAGTTTTTATTTTTAATTTTGGTAATATAAAAAGAGAAGATGTCGGAATTGATTTTAATATCAAATATTACATAAAGGAAATCATGCGATATAATAATGTTGTAAGAAATACGAATATGATTTTAATTAGAACCGAACCTAACATTAATATACAAAAATTAAATGACAACTTGCTGTCTACTGATATTGTAATAACTTCAAGTGATGTGGGCGGAAAAATAGTCGGTTCTTTCGGTTTAATTGAAAACAAAATATATCCTGTTCCATATAGAATTGATTTTAACAACATTGGAAATAGAATTTTAATTTTTAAAGAAACTTTTGAAAGATTTGATGAAATTTATATCATTTACGATAAAAATGCGTTAGACAAAGAATTTTCTTTAAGAGTGGATAATGATTATCCATTTCACGAAATATATTGCCTTCCCAAAAATTTTGTCATTTTTGTTACTAATTATAGTTCCGATATTATCACTAATTTAATTCCTGATGAAACGCCTTATAATTTCAATGAAGTAACAAGAAACATTCCAAATGATTACTCTTATTATGTTGGAATAATTGATCCGTTAAAACCAACACCAAAATTGTTGAATTTAAACATATTAGATAAATACAAGGTATTTTCTTTCTTTGTATGACATTTTTGATGGGGGTGCAAATGGGATTCGACTCCGGGATCTTTGATTTTAAAAAGTGCAATGGTATACGCCTAATTAAAAAATAATTTTTTTTAAATTCTTTTTCTTTTCTTTTTTCTTTCTTTTTTTATTTTTTTTTAATTTTTTAAAGGATCCCGGAGGACGCGGGTTCAAATCCCGCCACCTCCATTAAAAGAATGGCAAGAAAAAAAGAAAAATATAAAGTTCACTCTAACGATTTTTTATATGTAGAAGAAACACCAAATTATGTTGTTCAAAAAATAAGAAAAGATCCGCCCGATGCAATTAAATATCGTAGAAAAGTAGTATATGATAAACATGGTTATCGCCATCTTTTAACTATTGCCATAGTAAGTAGAAAAGGAAAAAGAGGAGGAAGAACCGTTCTTACATCCATTTGGCATCCTAAAGATGAACCAAAAGCAAAAGAATTGTTAAGACTTGCAAAAAGAAGAGGAAAACTTAAAAGAAGTAAAATGGTTAAAAAACAAAGAAAGAAATAAAAATGTCCTAATTGCGACATTTTATAGTGTATGAATATTCCTTTTTCACCAGTAAGAATTTATAACATTTTCCTTGATGAAATACAAGAATTACCTTCTGTAGAATTTACCGCATGTATTATTGGTCCCGTTTTACCTTTAGTTGACAGAGAATTTAAAAAAGAAGACACTTATACTACTAGCGGTAATTTTTATTTAAATTTTATCTTTAAACCCGACGAATTTCCAGTTAATTACAATTTTTATATTTCACCAAAAAGTAAAAGGCAGTATGTCAAACCAAGATATGAATTATACACTTACTATAAAGGCGTAAAAATAACATTAAGGCCGAATATTGATTATATTGTCGAAGAAAACAATAATCGTTTTAAGTTAAATAATATTATAGGAAGTAATTTTAATTTATTTCTTGGGAATATTTCTTTAAGAAAAATAAGTTGTTCCGGTTCTGATGTTGAATTTATTGCCAATTCATCTCTTACTTCATATGGTGTTATATTGGAAAAAGAATTAAGATTAAAAACACCATTGGTTACTTTAACAATCGTTGATATTATTCCTCCTAATAGAATTAAGTGTCAAATTTTAACTGGTAATTGTTCTAATATTTCTGATTTTGATACTTATGAAACTTATAAATTATTTCCTGTTACTATTGATAGCGAAAACAATCAGTTTGTTATAAGTGATATAACTCTTAATGGAATTTATCGTGTATTTAAATCATTTAAAAACAACGACGGAAAACCAAAAGTTATTAAAATTGACAATACAATAAAAGTAAAAACTTATTTTGGCGGCGATGTTATTGATGATTTAGATAATTTATTATTTGTTGGATGTAATATACTTTTAAGGAATATGGCACAAAGAAAGGCATTTTATGTTATTCCTTTAGTTTCACAAGATGAAGAATCTTATTTTGATGCATTAAATAAGATAACCGAATTAACATTTGAAAATGAAATACCATATGAAATAACTGTGTTAACAATGAATGATTCTATTTTAAATGGTTTAATTGATTTTGTTGTTCAACAAAATGATCCGCTATATTCTAATCCTATAAGATGTTTTATAGCACCCGATTTACCATTATACGATTATGATTGGAAAGCAGGAAATGTTAATATGGGTGATGTTGGATATTCGTATTTGGTTTCTCAAAATAATGGATTAGACTCATTAACAAATCCTGTTATAACTATTACCGATGTAGTAAAAATAACATATACTGACCCCGATCCCAGTTATGATAGTGATTTTAATTATATTGTATTTGCAAATTCAGATGTTAGTTTTATTATTGTATTAGATAAAGATAGTGTTGATATTAACATGACAACTAATATCATTACTTTTCCTTTATCAAAAATTAAATATGTTATTGGAAAACCATTAACTTATGAAAATTTAAAATCCATAACTTTGACTGATTCAGCAAAAATACAAACTTCTCATTCCCCTAATACTATTGCATATTCTATAACACCACAATCACTAGAAAATATTAAAAACTATTGGATAAATTACGCAAATAATGAAAGAGTTAATATTGTTAACCCTTGGTTAATAACATATGAGAAAGAAAGATTGCCCGGATTTTATTTATCTTGTGCAAGAATAGGACAAAGTGTTGGAGAACCCGTTATTTCTAAACCGACATCTGCAGAACCTATTAATTTAAGAGATATCGTAGAAAGACCGGATTATTCTATTGAAGTTTTCGGTCCTGTTTTATTTGACGCACTAATTAATGGTGGAATTGATGTATGTTTAATATATGACGGAATATTTCAATCTTGGCATCAAAGAACATCTTATAAAGGACCGCAAATTGACAGAAAATATCAAAATACCATTAAAGCACTTGATTACTTTAATTGGAGACAAAAGAAAATCGCATTAAGATATACAAGAAAATATGCACTATCTTCTCAAATTATTAATCGTTTAAGAACCGAACTTGAATTAAATTTAAATATACTAAAAAGTAATACACCATTTGGTCCCGTTTTAGGTCCATCTTCTAAAATATTAAGAATAATTGTTGTTAGAGATCCATCTGATATACCACCCGACATTCCTGTTTCATTAGAGGCGGGCGTTATTATTGTAAATAAGGTAGAATTATTAAGACCATGGTTAACAACGATAATTTATAACACTATTACCGCACACTAATGAAAAATATTTTTCTTTTGATAAAAGATATATTTCAAAGTGAAAGATTACTTTTGGATAAATACCCGGTATTAAATCTTAAAACAAAAAAAGAATTAGACAAACTTCTTGACGAAATAATTAATAATATGGATAGTATTTTTCAGAAAATAAAAATTGAAGATTGCATTATTCAACCGTTATACACTTTTTTGGATTCAGACAACAAAATGATTTTCCAAACAAACGGAAATTCATTAAATCTTGCCATTTTAATCAACAATCTCGTTTCTCAAAATCCAAAATATATTTTTTTAAGAATATTTGAAAACGATATTTTTGATCCTTCAACAAAAATAAAAATCGTTGTTAATCATTCTTATTTTATTTACGATGATATTTTTAGAAATTTTTTATACCTCAAGTTTCCTGATGACAATATATTCAACATTTCTATTATTTTTGAAAACTTGATTGAAAATACACCTAATTATTTGCAAATGAAATTTCCGGAAATATACCTTCATGCGTTTTATATTTAAACTAATAAGTGATATATTTCAAAGCGAAAGACTGCTTTTAGATAAATATCCATTTTTAAATTTAAAGACAAAAAATGTTATACTAAAAACACTTCAAGTATTTACCAATTTTGAAACTTTTCTTGTAAAAAAAGTTAAATTTAAAGATGTGATTATAAATCCGCCTCTTAAAATAGAAAACGATACACTTATTTACACTGACACAACTAATGAAATACAAATTGAGTATACTAATTCCTTTTCACTTAAAGTTCAAAAAATTTTCATAATTTCGCAAAATCAAGATGTCGTATTAAAAAAAATTTTTATAAATAACAATTTGGATATTAATAAACAAAACATTCCTTTTTCTGGTTTAATTTTGTATGAAAATTTAACCAACTTTCTTTCCTTAAAAATGATACTTGATATATCCGCAAATCATCAACTAATATTCCCCGATATTTATATTATCTTTTGGGATTAAAATTGTGAATATGCGCCTTGTAGACTTTTATAACAATTTTATATCTGAAATACAAAAAGGAAACAGAAACATAATATATCAGTATAATGCACATGGTTTAGTTTATCTTTCTATAATTGAAAAAGGATATAAAGAAAAAAACGGAATAAAGATTTATAATGCATTTAAGGATGAAATTTTCGGATTGGATTATTTTTTAGATAGGATTGTTAGATTTATATATTCTGCTGCAAATGGACAAGATACTTTCAAAAGAATATTAATTTTAATAGGACCGCCCGGTTCTTCAAAATCAAGTATTGTATCAATTTTAAAAGTTTTACTTGAAGAATATACAAAAAATCATGAAATATATGCACCGAAAGATTGTCCTAATCGTTGCAATCCATTATTTTTACTTCCAAGAAATTTAAAAGAGGAATTGAAATATAAATATGGTGTAAATTATTTAGAACCATTTTACTTACCATGTCCTGTATGTCAGAAAACTTTAAGAGAAAATCCTTGGGAAGAAATCGAACTTGTTCCTATTCAATTTTCTCGTTTAGGCAATATTGGAATTTCTACTTATGCTCCTGGCGATCCAAATTCTACTGACGATTCCGTTCTAATAGGAAACTTTTCTATTGCAAAATTAAGTATTTATAAAAATGATAGTGATCCAAGAGTTTGGAATTATACCGGTGCATTACAAAGTGGAAATAGAGGAATAGTAGAATTTGTAGAAATAATGAAATCTAAAACCGAACATTTAAATATTCTTCTAACTGCATCCCAAGATAAAATGATTGTTTTAAAGAATTTCGGAGCATATAATATTGATACATTTTTAATTTCACATACTAATATTCCTGAATATCAAAACTTTATTCAAAGAAGTGATACGGAAGCATTTAGAGACCGTTTATTTGTCATAAAAATACCGTATAATTTGTCTTATAGCAGTGAAATAAAAATTATTAAAAAATTAGTAAAAGAAATCAATCATATGGATCCGTTAGTTTATAAAGTGTCGGCATACTTTTCCATTTTAACAAGAATAATTAAATCTTACAAAAAGGAAGATTTGGAAAAAATCATACAAATATTTGACGAAGAAAACGAAAATGTTAATAACAATTCGGATTCTTCTGATATAGAAAGTATCAAAAAAGAATATTATGAAGATTTCAAAGTTGGAATGAGTGGTGTTTCACCAAGAACAATTGCAAATATTTTATCTGAATTATCTTCTTTTGATGAAGTTTCTTGTATTGATGTCTTGAAAAAGATATACGACAATTTCATAAAATTTAATCAAAACAAAAATGTTGAATACAATGAATGTTATTCTATGACTGAAAAATTTTTGGAAAATGAAATAACTAAAACCGTAATTGATGCACTATTAGGATACGATGAAATTGACAAAGAAATTGATTTATTGTTTAGAAAATATTATGACCATCTTGGTGCATATGTAAATAAAACCGAATTGAAAGATCCAGTAACCGGAAAGAAAATAGAAATCGACGAAACATTTTTGTCTTCAATTGATAAACATTTAAAAATCGTTTCAGATTATGAACATAGAAAAAATGTTTATTTCCGTTTATTAAGTTTAACTTCTTCATTACTTTTACAAAATCAAACATTATCCCTTAAAAAACACCTTCCTGAATTTTACAATGCACTTAAAGAATATATGTTTAAAGAAAAAATCAAATTATTTGCTCCTTCTCTTAATTTTGATATTCCAATCTCAGATGAAAGCAAAAATATTATTCGCATAATCATTGAAAATATGAAAAAAATAGGATTTTCCGAAAAAACAGCAAAAATTGTTTTAAAATATATGAATGATAATATTATTAAGTTTGCATGAAATTAAACGCACGCAAATCAAGATTAAAATTCATAAGAAGATTATTAGACAAATATCCTGATTTAAATATAGAAAGAGTTATTAAACAAGTAAAATCAACTGAAAATAAATTGCTACCGCACATACCTTATACTTATATTGATGTTTATATACCTGGAGAAGGAAATGGAAGAGGACAAGGACAAGATGACGAAGATATAAAAATAATGGATGTCGATGAGTTTATTGAAATATTTGGCGACTATATTCAACTTCCCATAAAAGAGAAAAAATTTATAAATATCAACACCAAAAAGTATGGTAAGGATAAAAAAGGAAGAGAATCACAAATTGATATTGAAACAACACTAAACAACAGACTTAAAACACTTATTATGATGGGAAAAGAATTAAATGAAAGTATTTTAGATGAACTTTTTGAACCTCCGTTTTATGAAGATGATATTGTATACAACATTTTTTCAACACAAATTGAATATACATTTGTTCCTTTGGTAACATATAATATAGATATATCCGGTAGCGTTTCGCCTCAAGAAAGATTTGTAAGCAAATCACTTTTAATACTTTTAATGAATTATCTTGTAAAAAACTTTGATGTTTCTTACATACAATTGCTTTTACATTCAACTCAAATATATGACTTTTCTATTCACAAATTAACTAAAAATATGAACATTAGGGAACTAATAGACAAAAGAAAAGAAATAAGAGATTATCTTAAACAAACAGAAGGTGGAGGAACTTTATTTGCACCTTGGGTTGATTTTTATAAAAAATATCTTGAAAGAAAACCACAACTAACCAAATATCTTTTTTATTGTTCTGACTTTGAAGTTTCAAATAGCGAAATATCTTACTTTAACAAAAATATTTTAAAACATCCTAACTTATCTTACTGTGTTATGTTATATTTTACGGGCAATGTTTCTTTAAATAGATTGGTTGAAGAAAAAATAAATGAAATAACAAATAATGTTCCGGAAGACAAATATTCTTTAATTGTCTGTAATGCTAATTTGTCTGTTTATGACTTAATATTAGAAATCTCAAAATATATACCTCAAAACGGAGTGCATATAATATGAACATACAAAATCTTTCTAAAAAATTATACGAAATTCTTGGTCCCGGGGATGTATTAAATCTCAATGATCCAAAAGTTTTATATCTTTTAATTGAAATATCGGAACAATTGGTTTTAACGGATCCTGTAATATCTATGGCAATATATCGTGCATCAAGATACCCTATTGTCGATTTTAATATCATTATTGATGACGAGAAAGTTAAGGAAAATTTGGATTTATCCGAAAAAATAAAAAATAAAATTGACGAATTAATAAACAAAAAATACTATTTAAGAAACACTTTAATTAACTTACTTGTTGATTATTATACTTATGGCATCGGAATATTAAACATTGAATTTCATGGGAAAAGAATTTTAAAATGCTCAAAGTGTAATTTTATTTTTGAAATTGATTTAATTCCGCCTAATGTTTTACTGAAAGATATAATTGAAATCGATAACGAAAACAAGTTAATATATTTAAAAATAAAATGTTCAAACTGCAAAAACAATAAAATGATGTATTTAGATACTTACTCGGACGATTATGTTTATTATTCAAATATTAAAGACAAAATACTTAAAGATATCAATTTGAGATTGTGGTCAGTAAAAGATATAGAGATTATATACGAACCATTTACCAAAACTTCTTTAATTAGGTTAAATCGTGAATCAATTAGACAAAAAATTAAAGAGATTATTAACCATTTTGATATTACTGTTTTAAACAAAATCGAATACAATCTTTTAAAGTGGTCTTTAATTGAGGATAAAAAAGAAGTTCAATTTTATTTAGACAACAAAACAACATTTACTTTAAAGTATAATCTTCCTACTGGCGTTGATTTACCATTTTTCCCATTAATCGCAAGAGGATATAGAGGTGCATTGATACTTTTAGAAATATATCGTTTATTAGTAAATTATTCGCAGGAAATTATACCTTATCGTTTATTGTTTTCTCCTCCACAAGGACAATTGGGCGTTACACCGGTTCATAATATATCCAAGAAATCCGAAAATTTAAGAAAAATTTTAAAAGAAATTGACAGAGAACCCCTAAAATTGTTTATATCAGATACGCCTTATGAAAAATTAGAAATTGGCGGAAATATTCAAAACATATCAATATTAACACAATTAATGGAAATGATATATACTAATCTTATAGGAATAACTGATTTACCAAAGGAACTTATTATGGAAGGAACTTGGGCATCTAATGTTATTTCTATAAGATTACTTGAAAATTCGCTTTTAAATATCACTATTCAATTAAACGAATTCTTGCAAAGATTTTCTGAGATATTATCTAAAATTTATAATTTCCCAAAATTTACTTTGTCTCTTATACCACCAAGAAGAATTGATTCTTTATCCGAATTTCAATTATTATTCCAAATACTTCAAGATAAGTTCCCAAAGGAACTTTTACTAAAAACCTATTACGGAATGGAACTTAAAGATATTTATCAACAAATATCTTACGAACAGGAATTAGATGAAAAATATAATATTCTTTCTGAATTTAGAAGAAAACTTCTTGAAATGAAATATGTTAATTATTTGCAAGATCTTTTCTCTGAAAACACAGACGAACAAGGAAATATTGATTATGATAAGGTTGCTGATGAAATAATAGAACAAACACAAGGAAATCGAAAGAAAATAGTAACCATATTAGAAAGCGTTGCTCAACAATACGGAGAAGATGTAGCACATAAATTACTTGAAGTTATAGAACAGAAATTGCAACAACTAAAACAAGATAAAAAATCGAAAGATAAAGAAAATAAAGAAATGCCTGTAAAAAGTATATCTAGAAGAGACGATGTTAGTAAATAACCATGATATTTAAGTTTACCGATATAAAAAAACAAATTGAAAATCAAATATCAAATAATATATCCAATGTTTTGGAAGAGGATTTATTACACAAAAAACTAACTAATTTTATAGAACCTTCTATTGAAGGATTTATTAATGCCGCATACAATAACTATTACGGTTTTTATAAAAACATATATCATCGTTTTTCTATACCTTCATACTTTTTTAGAGATGTTGTTCGTTTTAATACAAATCAATTTCACATAGGAAGATTAGTTTCTCTTAAAATCGACAAAGATAAAGATTACTACATATGCACTCCAATTTTCAAAAAGAATGGCAAATATGGTTTTTATAATATTATTTGTAAAAACGGTATTTGTCGCTTTGATAAAAACCGTTTTTTTGAAATCAATATTAAAAAAGAAATATTGGGAATTATCATTGGAAATCAAGTAACAGGATATAGGGGATTTCCGGTAAATGAAACTAAACTTTTAGTTCCCTTGATAGTAATTCCCATTTATCCTGGTGATATATTTGCAATTCCTTATACATCTTCCATAATAGATATTAAAGATCTTGGTAATATTGGTGTTGATTTGGATATAAATGAAGACGGTAAATATTCGGTTGTTGATAGGGGATTATTCAAAGTTTTGTTTTTTAATAATATTGTTGTTTGGATTTTATATAAAGACATTTCTGAGTATGAGAAAGAGTGATATTGCATATAAAAGAAAATTAATCGCCCTATTAAAGATCCTTAATATGGAAGATCGTATATATGAAGTTAAGAATCTAAAAACCATTCAGGAAATCAACAAGTATCTATTTTACAATGAGGATCTTAAGGAAAGATTCAAAATGTATTTAAGGGTCTTAATGGAAAACAGAAATAAATAAAAATAGGGTCTTATAGTAATAAGGATCTAGAAGATTACTATAATAAAATTGGTATCTCCAAATCTTTTGGGGGTTTGGGTTCTCCCCCTTAAAAAAGAACCCATAATTACCTTGTTGTTCCTCCCCCTCTTAGAGGGGGGTTATAATTTTAAAAACTTTTATTTTTTTAGGATTATAAAATAGAATCTTATATTAAGGATCTCAGAGATGTCTATAATAAGAGTGCCATGAAGCAACAAAAAACAAAGGGGTTTCCCTCCTTCTCCCCGGAGGACGAAAAGGAGGGACTTGGGGATTTTGAATTCTCTCTTCCTGAGATTCAAACTGATGATGAGACAAGATTCAAACACTATTTCGGAAAACTGACAAACGATCAGAATAAACTAACGAAAATAAGAGAAGTTCTCACTCAAAATGATCTAAAGGTTCCTGAGAAGTTGGTAATTTTTAGGAAAGGAATATTTCCAGTGCAAATGAAAAATGTATTTCTCGCATTTGATCCACTTGCAAGATTCATAACTGTTTTACAATACATAAGGGAAGATTATCCGATTGTAACCGCCGTTACGCCCATGGTCAGAGCAAAAATAACGAAGATAATCTCAGAAATAAAAAGGATACTTGAAGAATAATTCTGTCCCCCCTTTGGGGGGACTTAAAAAAGGAGAGTTAAAATATGATGTGGTTAATTTTACTTATTTCATTCGTTTTACTTGTAGCACTGAAATTTTTTATAAAAGAAATAAATCTGAAAGTTAATGAAGTTACAATGTTGTATTTGATAATAACAATTTTATTATTTATTATTTTAACAAAAGATGACTAATCCCCCCATTACGGGGGGACAGATTTTTAGAAATTCTTAATTTTTTTTATATTTATTATCCCCTCCTTATCATCTCCCTATTACTTATGGGAGATGATAAGGAGGGGAGTTATTTTTAAATTTTATTTATTTTTTAAAATGAGCATCTTGTTCTTGTATAATTAAAAATCAAAAGAAAAAGTATGAAGTTGAAATTTTTAAAAGCAGTTTTTTCAAACAAAAAATTAAAAATATTAAATCAAAATTTTATAGTAAGTATTGAATATCACAACATCGCGGAACAAAGAATTTTTTATGTTATAGATAATCCTTTATTAACCGTTTATTTTGTACTTAATAAAAATCCAGAAGAAAAATTAAAAATACTTAAAAAAATAAAAAACGACATAAACATTATTGAAAAAGAAAAGCATGAGCAATTACCGAATATTATAGATGAACTTATAGAAAGAAAAATATTTACAAATGAAATTATTTTATATTTAAATGACATAAAGAATTCATTGTTGGATATTCTAAATGATGAAAATTGGAATAATGAAAATATAAAACTATTTACATTTGAAATCGAAGGGCGCAAAGAAAGTCTCAAAATTAACGATAAATTATTTACCATTTCTCCGATTAGTAAAATACAAATCGATAATGAAAACAAAAAATATTTGCGCGAAAATGAATTTTTCTTCGAAACTGATAAATACTTTTATATTATTTCACCTAATTACATTTCTGAAATTACAGATTATACTATAGATCATATCGAAGATTTTTATAATAATTGTATTCACATAGTAAAGGATATAAAAATTGAAAAACAATGGGTTTGTAATAATAAGGATTTTATTTTAATATATAGTCCTTGGAACATTATTTCGCTTTTACTTCAAGATGGGAGTGAAATTAAATTAATATTAAGTTTTGGATGCGCATCTAAGAAAGAATTTAAGAATAGCATAAATCTTACTCGATTTCTTATTAAAAACAAAAATATTGTTTTAGATTTGTTTAATAAACACAAAATTTCCATTTATAATTATATGTCGGAATTAATGGATAAAATATTATTTGATATAGATGCATTTAGAAACAAAATAATAGATTTTGAAAATAGTTTATAAAAAATTGTAAATTATAAAACAAATGAAAGTGGAAACTTTTTTGCAAATATTAAAACCGTTTATAATTAACTTAAATATTAAATTTTCTGTTTCCAATATAAAAATACTTGACAATAATTTTATTTTAAATTTTGATTATACAATTATTAATAATGACGAGGAAATTTTCGTTTCTTTGGAAAAGGAAAATGAAGTGGATTTTGAAATTTGTTTGTTTTTTGAGTATGGTTATGACAAAATAAAAAAATTATTTAAAATTACAGAAGATGATGAAATGATAGAAAAAGTTATAATGAATAAAGAATTGTCTTTTTGTAAATTGATTAATTATGAAAATAAAACTTATGGTTTTTCTGTTTCCAACAATTATTTTAGTATTTTTGATAATAAAACGAATCTTCCAATACTTGAATTAAAACATCCTTATAATTTAATGGAAGTATTAAAAATTTTCAAAGAAATCATAGAAAACAAGGAATTTTTTAAAAATTACATTTACAGTAATTTAAAAAAAATATTATATATGTTGCCAGTAATTAAAAAATGTTTTATTCGCAATTCACTTACAAATTTTGTGATTAATGACAACATGGATGAAATTAGTATAATTTTTTCCATTAAAGGCGATAAAAGAAATATTGGAAAAAAGAAATATATGCTTACATTTGAATATACTTTTAGTAGATTAAATGATTTTTATTTATCTCAGTGCTTGTGTTTATATAGAAATAAAAAAAATTTTGTAATGGATTTAAACTATGACAATGATTTATTTAATATAATTATTGATTTAATAAAAGATCCGTTTACAAGAAATTTTTTTACTGTTAATTTTTATTTTAAAAATAAAATGTATAAGATAGAATATTACAGCACTGAAATCTGGGTGAAAAATGAAAAAAATGAAATAATTTTGCAAATTCCTAATGAAAACACAATATCCGAAATTAGGGAATTTCAAAATATTTTAAAGGAAAGAGAAAAAATTAATAAACTAAATCGATATATAATTAATTATTCGTTTGATGAGGGACATAAAATTGTCAATAGTTTATTATATAGATTTTCAATATTTTGAAAATTCGGCGATTTATAAAAAATTGTAAATTATAAAAAGACAAAAATGAAAATTTTACCTAAAAATAAACCTAAAATTAAATTCATAAATTTAACACTAAGTTCTATTCCATTTAAAATATCTAAATATAATTTCTCTTCGTCATGCAAATATATTTATTATTTAAGAAAAAAAGAATTCTTTTATAGTCTCGAAAATGAAATAATGTCGATTTCAATTCCTTTAGAAAGAAAAATAAAAGCATTGCCCGAAATTATAAGTAGAATTCAAATTATGCCCGATATTAACAATATCAACAATGCTGATTATATTCATTTGGAAATCATTGACAAAAAAAGAGAAAAATATGATGTTTGTATAGAATCAAATGGAATTTTTGTTATTTATAAAAGAAAAAGATTGTTATCCATTGAAAATAAAGATATAGAATTATTTCCCTTAATGGATATCGCAACTAAAATTATAAAAAACAATTTTTATTTTGATAAAGTTATCAACAAATTGCAAAATATTAAAAATTCGTTATTAACTTACATACAAAATGAAAAATGGGAAAATAAAAATGTTAATTTACTTAAATTTATTTTTGATATAAAAGCAGGCATTATCGAATTTAACGATAAAAGTTTCAATTTTGGTTTAAGTTATGAATTAAAAATAAACAATATACAAAATGAAATAAATTTTCAAATTGGCATGTTTACCGATAGTATTTATTTTTCAATAACTCCGCAACATTTTCCTGAAATGATTGATTATTTTATTAATTTATTACAAAAAACAGATTTCTTAAAAATGCTTGCTTCTCCGAATCAAATATTAAGTACGAATGTATTTCATTACAATAAAAAGAAATTTATGATAATATATGAAAAAAATTCTTATGTTGCAATTAACGACGAGAATAATGAAAAAAATATTCTTTTTATTAAATTTAATAAAAATTCTGATTTATTAAATAAAACAATGTTAATCAAAGAATGCATAAAAAATAAAGATACTATTTTCAATCTAATGAATGAACAAAAACATTTTATTTTAAATTCCATCGACAAAGTATTCAAAGACATATTTAAAAGATTAAATATTTTAAAAAATAAACCAAAATGATTTCACAATTTAGAATCAATATAAACATTAGATTTTTTGTTTCAAATATAAAAATCCTTGATGATGATTTTATTTTGTTTTTTAATTATAAAAATTATATAAGTTATAGTAATAATGAAAAAATCGAAGTTTTTTTGCAGAAGAAAGATTGCGCAGATTTTGCAATTCACTTATTTTTTGAATATGGTTATGATATAATAAAAAAACTTTTTAAAATTGTTGAAAATAGTAAAATGATGGAAAAAGTTATAATGAATAACGATTCAATACTTTTTGAAACAATTAATTACGAAAATAAGATTTATGATATTGATATTTGTAATAAATTTCTTATTATTTACAATGGAACAGGGGATTCAAAAATACTTGAATTAAAACACCCGTATAACTTAATAAAAACATTGGAAATTTTCAATGAAATTTTAGAAAACAAGGAATTTTTTAAAAATTATGTTTATGATAACTTGAAAAAAATATTTTATATGTTGCCTGTTATCGAAAAATATTTTGTTTGTGGTTCATCTGCAGATTTTACAATTAATGATAATATAAATGAAATTCAAATAAATTTATTTGTTGATTGTGATGAAAAAAATATCGGAAAAAGAAAATATATACCTATATTTGAATATAATTTTAGCAGAACAACTGATTTTAAATTATTTCAATGTTTATACTTGAATAGAAATAGAAAAAAATTTGCAATAAATTTAAATTACGATAATGATTTATTCAATGTTCTTATTAATTTAATAAAAAATTTATTGGTTGTTGTAAATGAGTACGATTATCTTATTGCCGATTTTCATTTTAAAGGCAAGATATATAGAATATATTTTGATAATGAAATCTGGGTAAAAAATGAAGAAAATGAATTAATTTTGCAGATCCCAGGCAAAAATATGATATCAAAAATTAGAGAATTTCAAAGTATTTTAAAAGAAAGACATGAAATTGATAAATTTTATCGACATGTAACCAATTATTCGTTTAATGCAGTGCGCCAAATTGTTAATAATTTATTAAGTAAATTTAAAATATCATAAATAAAAACAAAACAAAAAAATGGAAATTAAATACTTTCGTTTAAATTTAAAAACAAATCAAGTAAAATTAAACAATCATACGCTTATTCCCGTTTTTAAATTTTTTCCTACATTACATGATACATCAAAATATTTTGTTGACTTTCAAAATGAAAGGATTTTTATTTCTATAAAATTTAATAAAAAAATACAAGATATTCTAAAAGCATTGGAAGTTATTAAAAACAAAATAGAAATAATAAAAACATTAAACGAAAATTTCTCTGTAGTTGATCTTGAAATTCTTTTTAATGAAAGTAAATACAATATTTTTATTGACTCTTCGATTATTAAAATTTACGATGAAGAAACATTATTCATAAAAATTAAAGATTGGAACAATGATTTTAATTTGTTGACAAAAATTTTAAATGAACTTATAAAGAAAGATATATTTTTAAATCATGCAATTTCTCATTTAAGTGAGGTTCGTAACAATTTATTTTTATATTTAAATGAGGACAAATTAAATTGTGATAAAATAGAAGAAATAGATATTTATATCGAAAGTGAGGATAAAAACATAGAAATTGAAAATAGAATAGTTAATTTGCAAATTTTAACCAATATTAATATAAACAATAAAAATAAAATACTTAATCACATACTTAAAATTAATCACGGACATTATTATATTTCTTTGAAATATTTTCCGGATTTGATTTCCGATTTGGTAAATAGTAAATTTGAAATTCATTTGGTTGAAGATCCAGAAAATTCCTCTGAAATTGGTCTTTTATTAATTTGCAACAATAGAAAATATCTTTTACGCAAAAAAATACAAAAATTTGTAATTGAGAATTTGGAAAGTGGAGATATGATTTTTTCATGTACAGAACATTCTGGATTTATTGATATTTTCATCAAAATAGGAATGATTAATATTCTTTTAAGAAATAAAGATATTATCTTGAGTTTATTTGAAAAATACAAAAGTTCTCTTTACGATAAAATGCTTAATTTTATCGATAACATACTTTCCGATTTAAACAATTTAAAATACTAAAACAACAAAAGAAAAAAATGGTTTCCTTTAGAAAAGAAATAATAGGAGAAATTTCTATTCTTATAAATAACATTATAGGTAATAATAACATAATTTTCTACGATCGTTTAACAAAATATGAAAATGATGACTATATTTATAAAGAAAAATTGTGTCATTTGTATACATCAGATATTTCCCTTTATTTATCTTTAGATTATGATGTCGATATTTTGAAACATCTTTATGAAAAAATAAAAAATGAAGGAATAAAAGGAATAAATGAAGATTGTGCAGAACATAAAAATATTGTTTATAACTATGAAAACTCAGTGTACAATATTGAAATAAGTAAATCTAATATTTCTATAACTTGTAGCGATAATAATATATTATCTATTGACTATGGTTGTGATGTTTATAAAGTGTTAAAAATTTTTAAATCAATTTTAAAGGAAAGAAAAAAAATACTTGATATTGTAAATAAAAATTATGAAAAAATATTATTATATTTGCCGTATATTAAAAGAAATTTTTTATATAAGGGATATGATGTAAAATGCGACGAAATTGACCAATTTTCTGTTGAATTGTTTTTAAAAGAAAGAGATGTCATTATTGATAACGAATTATTTCAGTTATCTTTTGAGTATATATTTGGTAAATATAAAAATTTTGATACACAAGTTTGTTTATATTTTGAAAACGGTAAAAATTATATTTCATTATTTGATTTTGATTTAAATATACTTGATGATATTTTAGAAATAATGAAAAAATTAGAAGATTTTGAAAGCAGTATTATTGAACTTAATAAAAATAAATATGAAATTTATTTTATTCCAAACTCATTTTTAGATGAACTTCACATATGGAATAATGGTAAAATTTTATCAAAATTGTTATTTGAAAAGAATAAAAAAGATTTGATTGGTACTTTAAAAGTTATTATTGAAAATAAGGAAAAGTTTTTTGACATATACGAAAAGTCAACCGATACAGTATTTAATTTATTAGAAAAATCAATTAAGAAATTTTTAGAAGATGGTAAATAATTATGTGTAATGAATTGTTTTGTGATGTTGACCACTTTGAAATAGAGTTGATATTATATCCTCAAAAAATATTAAATCGCAAAATTAATTTAACTTATCATTATTTTATTGATAAATTAAGAAAAGAAAAAATTCTTTATTATATTGATAATAGGAAAATGATCATTACTTGTAAACTTAATTTTGGTATTGAAACGATTTTGATGATAATAGAACAACTTCTTCGCATTTTGGAAATAATAAATAAATATAGTATGGATGGTAAATTTTATATCGTCGACAAAAATAAAAATAAATATGAAATTTCGTTAAAATTAGGAAGAAAATATAATATTTATGGTTTATGGAATTTAACATCGCCGACCACAATTGATGTCAATTTTGAAAAAGAAAATATTATAACAAGCACCATCGAAGAAGTCGATTTATTAAAAGTATATAAAATTTTTGAAGAAATGCTCAATAAAAAAATATTTTTGAATAATAAATTAGATATTGAAGAAATTAAAAAATCGGTATTAAATTATTCCGAAACGGGTATATGGGAAAATAAAAATGTTAGAACTATTATGTTTTCATTCCGCAAAAAACAGAAAAGCATCGAAATTGATAATGAAATAATTCAGTACTCTATCAAATGCTTTGTTAGAATAAATCATAAAAATAAACCAAATATAAAAGAAGTTTTGTTTATAACTAATTACGGAAATTGCCACATTTCCTATGAAGGATTTCCAGATTTAATTGATTATTCTTTAAATTATATACAAGATTTTTTCAAATTAACAAAAGAATCTTCTAAGCGCAATTACTATCCAAAATATTTTAACTATAACAATAAAAAATATTTTTTATTTCACATAAAAAATCAATATATTTCTATTGTGGATTCTAAAAATTCGGCAACAATATTACTTTTTACTTATCGTTCAAAAAATGATCTTTTAGATAGAATTTCTTTCATTAGAAAAATTCTTAAAAACAAAGATGTTATTTTAGATTTGTTTAATAAAGAAAATTTTAATTTTACTCAATTTTTAATGCAAATATTAGACAGATTTTCTTATAAATTAAATACTATATCAGAAGTTCCGACTTAAAAATGAAAGAAAATATAATTGAAAATACCGAGTTTTTTGATATTAATTTAAAATTAAAAGGAATAAACATATTAGGTTATGACTCTGATATAGAATATAGTTACACTTTTGACAAAAATAAAGAAACAAGATATTTTTATCGTTTTAAAAATAATACAATATCTATTGAAATAAATTCTATTTTAAATTTTGAAATATTATCAAAAATAATAGAAACAATTTCAGATGCGATAAGAATAATAAATAATAAAATAAACGGAAAAATTGAAATAGATATTTTAGATGGAAAAAGAGAAAAGCATCAAATTTGTTTATCTGATAATTCTTGTTTTATTCAAGAAGATTCATCTGTAATAAAATCAAGAAATATTTTAGTTAATTATAATGGCAACAGGATAATAAATATTTATACTAATGAAAATCTAAAAAAGATATCTAAAATTTTGCAAATTTTAATCAATTCTAATTTATATTTTAATAAAGCAAGAAAAATGTTATTAACATATTTTAAAACCAAGATGTGCGATAGTGAAATTGCAAAGTTTATTAAATTTTCTTGTTATATAAAAGGAGGAAATATAAAAATTGACGATAAAATGATTGAATATTTTATAAGTTATTATATCATGTTGGATAAAGAAACTAAGACGAATATTTGTGAAACATTATTCGCAACTGAATATGGAAATTGTCATGTTTCATTAAAAAATCCTCCCGAATTAACTAATGATATAGTAAATTATATAGAAAATCTTTATAAAAATTTTGTTCATTCTGGATACAGGTATTTACCAATAGAATTTGGTTTTAATAACAAAATGTATGTATTAGATTTTGAAAATTATGAAAATAATATTTATCTTACTGTTTGGACCAAAGAAAAAAATCAAGTAATATTACATTTTGCTTTTCAACAATATTTCAATTTTCTTGATAGAATAAATTTTATTAAAAAAATTTTCGAAAATAAAGATTTTATTGTAAATATATCTAATAAATATAATCTTATGTTTCCTGATTATTTAATACAATTATTTGATAAGTCTTTGTCTGAATTTGGTATATTTTACAAATAATAAATATTACAAAAGGAGGAAAAAATGCCCGAAGAAAAAAATTTATATTTTTATAGATCAAAAATTTTATTTAGCAGTTTATATAAAATTGATGATAGAGAAATGAAATTTTATGTTTTATATGGGGATACGGACAGATATAATAATTTAACATTTCAATTTAAAATTGATGATATATCGTTTGCTTTTTTCATGTCGAAGATTAATTTAATAGAAATTCAAAATTTAAATTTAGTTAATGCGCTAAGTAATATGATTGATAAAGTTTTAATTGAAGATGAAGTGAAAACAATCACCAAAAAAATTAACGAACTTTATCGTGTAAAAATTAAAGGTGAACCTTATCGTTTTTCACAAGATCCAAAAATTCGTTATGTTGTAAAAGTATCTATTATTAAGTCAGAATTGAAAATATTGTCTTTTAAAATGTATTATATCAAAAGTCCAGTAAATATAGTTGATATATTATCCAAAATAAACTTTGTGATAAATAATTTGCCCATCATTTTGGAAAATATTAAAAAAACGATAGAAAATATTATTTTTGAGAAAAATAGATTAAAATTACAAAATATATCATAAGTTTTAAAAATGAAAAGGGAAAGAGAAATTAGGGTAAATTTTAAATTTAATTGTAAAAATACAGAAATAAATAATGAAAAATTTGGAATAGAATTTGAAACTAATGTGAAAAATTTACATTGTAAAAATATTGATTTTGAATATTCAATTTATATTACTAATGTAGAAAAATCCAACTATAAAATTATTTTATCTTCGAATTATGACTTAGATACAATAAGAAATCTTTTGGAAATTGCAGAGCATAAAGGAAAAAATTCAAAATTATGTAAGAATACAGATTTATTGGTTACATCAAAAGTTAAATACAAAAACAAAAATTTTAAAATGTTGTTTGAAGATGATCGTTTTTGTATATTTGATTCGTCTAAATGTATATTAAAAATAATTCATAGAGAGAATACGCCAAGTTTAATAAATATCTGTAAAAATATAATAGAAAGTGGAGATTTTTGTAATAATTCTATTTATAGGAATTTGAAAAAAATTTTGTATTTATTGCCTATTATTAAAGATTGTTTTCTTAATAATCGCAAAATTAGTAAGTATATAACCGGTTTTGATACTTTTCTTATTCAAATATATGTTAAAAATAGTGAACAAAGAAAATTTAATCGAATATTTAAATACTATGTTATAAAAAAGGGAAAATTTTTTCATAAAAAGTGTTTATTGTTTTTAGAAAAAAATGAGAAACAACTAATGATAAATTTAAATTATGATTTTGATTTAATTAGTAAAATTTTAACGGCATTTCAAAATCTAATTATAGATAATTTTAGCAATTTTTCTAATATTAGTTTTCATTATGAAAATAAATTATATGTTGTAAGTTATAATTCACGCAAGTTCAAAATATGCAATGAATTCAGTAGATTTCCTTTAATTGAATTTAGTAAAGATTATATAAATCCTAATAATTTACGAAAAGAAATTGAAAGTTTTATGAGGGTTTTAAACAATTACAAAAAAATTAAGAAATCTTATCAAGTTATAACTAATAACTTATTTAATTTATTGGCGAATTATATTAACAATAAATTATTAAAGAAATTTAATTTAAATTTAAAATAAAAACATTAAAATTTAGTTTTGTCGAGATGAGTTCCGGTTACATTTTTATGAATCTCATAAATCATAAAGTAAAAATATTGAATCAAAGATTTACCATAATGTATGACTATGCAACTTTAGATAAAAATCATAAATTTTTCTATTTTCTCGGTAATGATGAATTTTCAATAATTATTAAATTTAATAATGAACTTGAGATATTTTTCCAAGCATTGCATTCCATAAGAGATACAATAGAAATATTAAAAATGGATGCAAATAAATGTAGAATTACAATTCCAAATAAATTTAATAAAAAGTGCCGTATTACAATTGAAGTGACATTGGGAAAAATTAACGCAAATATAAATAACGCGGAAATGATTATTAGATATAGAATTTTAGAACTTGAATCTTTATTAAAAATTTTAGATACGATTATAAAAAATAAATTACTTGTAGATAACATTATTTTTGTTTTAAATAGAGTGAAAAAGTTATTGAAAGAAGAAGAATTAAGTCATAGGGATAAATTTTATTTTCATCTTGATGTCAAAGGAAATCAAGAAAGTATTAACATTGAAAACAAATTAATAAAATTTTGTTTTAAAGATGAATTTGAAATAGGCGGAATAAAGAAAAAACAATTACACGAAATCATATTCATGACAGATAAAATATCTCATTGTGAAATTTCTTTAAATTATTTTCCTGAAGAAATTAACTATTTTATAAATTATATGAAAAATGTTTGTGGAAATGCATTTTATACCAAAAGAATACTTTATGATAAAAAACTATATATTTTAGAATGCACTCCGTCTAAAGATTTAGAAATTAAAACCATTAAAGATAAAAGGCAAGTATTGTTTTTGAGATTTGATAATAAAAGAAAATGTTTAAGAACAATAAATCTTATTGAAAATTTAATAAAAAATAAAGATGTTATTATCAACTTAGCAAATAAACATAAAATTGATATTTATAATTTTGTGTTTGATTTTATCGACAAAATGATATTTGAATTGAATAATTTTAAAAATAAAGTAGCGAATATATACTAAAAACATGATAAAGAAAATTTCGTTTACTACTTTCAAAGAATTGTATTATAAAAATATTATAATTGAATTGTATGTTGATTTTGATAAAATAGATACACGCAATGAACTAAGATTTAGATTTTATTTTTCAAAGGGTGTAATAATTTATACAACATTTAGATTGGATAAATTAAAAGTATTGGAAACCGTTAATATGGTTGAATTATTGAGAAATGTGCTTGACAATTTTAAATCCGAAAAAAGTAAAATGATTAACATTAATGTTGATGATAATTATCAGGTATATGGAAAAATAATGAATAATTATAATCGTATTTCAATAAGTTTTAATTTTCTTTATTATGGTTTTTCAGATACTACAATTTTTATTGGATTTGAGAAAAAAATGCAGAAAGATTTATTATTAAATATATTTGATTTTATAATAAAAAAAATACAAAAAATTTTTGAAAATACCAAAGAACAAATAAAAGAAACAATTATTGATGAGTTAAATATAATATTTACTCATTCTCCATTTTAAATTAAGTATAAAAAAAGAAAAAATGAGAATTGGAAAGACAAAAGTAACTTTTAGAATTGATATGGATATTTTAAAAGAGATTGAATTGAACGATAAAAAATTTGAAATAGGTTTTTATATGGATATTATTGATTTGTCGAAATACCCGCCTCCATTACATCTTGGCGATTGGTGTGAAATTGCATTTGATGATGAAACTCATATATATTTTGATAGATTTCTGAATTTAGAAAATAGGATGAAAATTATAAATTATGCATATAAATTACTAAATAATCATAAAAAGAAAAAATGGGAAAAATTCGTATTAAAAACCATTGAAGGTGAAATTATGTATGAAAAAATATTTTATTTTAGAAAAGATATAGTGCATTTAGAACAATTTGTTTTTCCGCGATCTTCTAATGCAAGATATATTCTTGAAATTGACTTAAATAAAAAAACGGTATTAGAGGTTAGATTTAAAGATAATAGAAATTTAGATAACTTTAAAAATGTTGTTGAAAAAATTGAATTTGTATTTAACAATTACGATAATATTGATAATATCATACAAAGAATTGTAAGAGATATAATTTCAAATAACGAAATTGAAATTAAAAGATTATATAACAAAATAGCAGAAGATTTTAATTTCAAAATTTAAAAAAGGGAGTGTAAAAAATGTTAATTGATAAACACAGAAATTTCGAAAGGATTAAATTTTATATTGAAGTTAATTTTATGAAAGGTCTAATAATAGATAATGAATTTATAATAATTTCAGTATTTCAAAGAGTAAGTAATAATAACTTCTTTAATGGCAAATTTTTTATTACTTTTGAAGATAAAATTGATTTTTATTTTGAAGATTATATTAGATATGGAAAAGAATTTTTGGAATCTTTAAAAAAAATAAAAGATGATCAAAATTGGGAATTAGTGCCTGTTCCGTATAGCAAACTCAATACTTTTATTAAAACTTATAGTGATGATAAAATATTTATAACAATGGAAAAACAAGAAATTGAATTAAATTCAAGTAGATTTAGATATTGTATTAGTTTTTATGAAAACAATAAAGCAGAAAAACCCATAATTGAAATCAGATTTGTTGATAATAATAATTCGAACAAAATGGATGATGTTGTTTATATTTTTGATTTAATAATTCGTAATTATGAAAAAATTGTTGAATTTATTGAATCTGAGATAAAAAGAATTATTGTAGGAAATAAAGAAGAATTGCAACAGTTTTTATCTAATTTAACTGAATCAATTTTGGATACCGATTTGAAATATAAAGACACAGATTATCTATGAGAAAAAGAATTTATGATTATGATATAATGGAAAAGTCTATTAATGTTATTTTACATTATTCATTTCCTTTTTGGTTTAATGATATTAAAATTCAAATTAATGTTCATATTAATCGAAATACTATATTTTCCGATTTTTATTATTCAATTGTAGCAAAAGATTGGATTATAGAGGAAATTACATACTGTTTAGAAAACGAATTAAAAACGAAGCAAATTATAAATGAAATTTTCAATATTCTTAAAAATAATTTATTTCCTATAAAAACCGATTTTGTAGAATTTGAAGGAAAAATTAATAACAATAGATATTATATTTTTCTGGAGAGGACACAATCAAAATATCATTTCTTCAATCATCGTCTTTTAATAAAAGTAATCGAAAACAATAAAGTAATTTTCAGTATAGTTTTAATTTTTCGTGATAATGAAAATATGGATAATTTTAATAACATATTAAAAGTTCTAAAATTAATTCTTAAATTTAAAAATATGAATGTTATTAAAAAAGCAATAAAAGATTCAATTAAAGATATTATTATGGAAGAGATTGAAAATTTAATATAAAAAAATTAAAAAAGAAAAAATGGATTTAGAAAAAAGAGAAAGATATAATAATTATTATCTTGTTAATGAACTAAATGAAAACATGATAAATGATTATAATATTAATGAAGCAACTGTTGTATTTAATTTGGATTACTCATTTTTCCTTCAATTAAATAAAATTAAATTACTTATCGAGGTTTTAGCAGATTTCACTTCTGAATTCTTTTATTTATCATATTCCATCATAACAAAAAGAGTAAGTATCACAAATATAAGGCGTAATCTTAAAGTTGATTTTAATATCAAAAAAATTTTAAAAAATATTTTTAAAATTTTAAAAAACGAATTATTTATTACTAAAAGATTTGATATTGAAATTAACAAAAATGATCTCGAAAACAATTGTTATTATAGAATAATATTGCAAAGAGAAGAAATTAATGAAAATAGATATGATTATATAAGCGAAATTCAAGTTAATAACAATAATAATGATTCTATTTTTAAAGCGTCAATTGTTCTAAAAGATGACGAAAACATGACCTATTTTAAAAGAAATATGAAAATTTTAAAATTAATTTTTAAATACTTTAACAATATTGAATTTGCGGTAATAAAATCGGTAATGGATATTATTATAAAAGAAATTGAGTTGAATATTTAATGAAACGAAATAGATTTTATATTGAAATTTATTGGCAAAATGATAATAATTTAAAAGAAATTAGATATGTTATTTATGTTTTAGAAATAGTATTTCTTAATTAAGAAAATAGGAATAAATTTCAAGAATTTTTCGAAAAAATAAAATCATTTTAAAATTATAGATTAAGAAAGAGAGAAAAAAATGATGGAAAAAGGGTTGAAAAATATTAATGTAAAAAAACAATTTTATAATATGTCATTAATTTTTGATTTTCCGATACAAATTAACAATATTGATGGTATTGTGGATGTGTCTTTAAATATTGACGGCGCATTTACATTTTTCTCATACATTATCAAAACGAAACATGTTGATATAGAAAGAATAAATTATAATCTTCAAAAAGAATTAGATGTAAATAAAATGATTGAAAACATCTCAGATATTCTTAAAAATAATTTAATAATTGCAAAAAATATTCCAGTTGATATCGAACAAATAAAGGACGATATTTATAAATACAGTTTTATTTTAAAAGAAAATGAAAATCGCATGAATAATTTTAAATATTGCCTGCAAATAGAAAGGTATCGAATTGATAACGGATTTTCAGATTTTGAAATATCAATTTCTTTTGGAATTAATGAAAAAATAGATAATATTGAAAAAATTTTAGAAACAATAAAGTTAATTTTAAAAAATATAAATATCATTGAAAAAGAAGTGAAAAATAAAATAAAGGAAATAATTATAAATAAAATTGAAAATATAGAATGAGGTATAAAATGAGAAGGGAATTAATCTGTAGCAACAGAAAATATATTATAGTTAAAAAGAAAAATAAAATTTATCCCAATTGTTATGATGTTGTTGTATTTATGCCAAATACCGAATTTCATTTTCTTTACTATTCTGATAAAAAATTAACATCTTTTGAACATTATCAAGATAAAATAAGGGAAGTAATTAACAAAATTCCTATTATTCCCATAAAATATAACCATTTTTCAAGTAATTTGGATAATATTGGATATGAAGTGGATTTAATTGAAGGATATAAAGATTCCAAATTAAAAAAAGAAATTTCAATATATTTAATTCGTTTTTATGAATTGTGTAAATTTTTCCATACCATACTTTTTATTGATTATCACGATACCGACAATTTTAGAAGTTTATTTATCAATGTTCACAATTTCTTTTCAGATTTACCAGACATAAAAAAACAAATCGCAAAATCTGATTTGCAAATTATAATTGACCAATTAAAAGAAGTTATTTTAAAATTTATCAATTCAATATTTAAAATTAAAAAGGGTTAAAAAAAATGAAAAAGTTGAAAATTCGTTTCGAAGATTTAAGAAACATAAAAAATTACGATATAATAACTACAAATAAAATGATTTTAAAATCAGGGAAAATTAAAATAAACGATAGAGAATATAATTATAAAATAATAAGTTATCCTGCGAGTATATCTTTTGTATTAGAGAGTTTAAACAACAATCCGTTATTGGCAATCGATTTGTATGTAGATGGTAGTTTTTATTTGTTTACTAATAGAAAGAATTACAAAAGAATATTCCCATTTTTAAATTTGGAGGAAATTTACAATCAGTTAAAATTTTATTATAACAAATTTTATAGTGTTTATTCATTATGAAAAATAAAATCATTAATTTTAATTTGGGCGATAGCGTAGAATTAATTTTAAATTACGAAAATAAAGATAGAGTATTAATCAATATTTTGCACGATAAAAAAGTAATTGTTATAATTTTGATAAAATTTAAAGATAAAAAATATTTTATTGATTTTACATTTGATTATATGATAAATCTTTTACGAATGTTTCTTTCGTCCTATTCAGATACTAAATTTAAATCTGTAGATTTTTACGAAAATGTATTTGAAATAGAAGTATTTTACGATTCAAATGGAATGGAAAAAATTAATTTATTAATTTCACAGAATAAAGAACTGTTAAAAAATGCTATTATGGAAAAATTATAAATTACAAAAAGAAAAAAATGATTGAAATTTTTGTTAATAATTTACTTAAGTCATTTCAAAATGAAAAATATATTTTATTAATTTTTGATAGATACGAATTAGTTAAAGGGTTAGAACAAGAACATTATAAATTTTATTATTATTACGATGCCGAACAGAATTTACATATTTATATCATTCCAATAGATTACGAATATGCGATAAAATGGGAAATAAAAAATAAAAAAGAAATGAGCAACATCAATTACAAAATGCTTAGATATGTAGTGCTTTATGATATACAAAATGATAGACTGATATATTATTTTCCCATTCAAGAAGAAGATAAAGTAGAAATTTTTAAAAATTACAAAAATTTCATAGATCAAATTAAAAATAAATTTGAAGTTTATTATAGTGAATCTAATGGACCAATATTTGAACAATAAAATATATTAAAATTTAAAAAAGTAAACATGAACATAAAGTTTGTTTTAAACAGAAAAGATATTAGTGAAATTGCGTCATACAATCATATTTATAGTTTCATTCGTATTCAAGATAATGGTTATAACCTAACATTTTATTATTACTTTGATGAGTATTTTAATCATCAAACTGATATTTCATATTATTGCGAGATTAAAAGAGAAAATAAAAATATATATTATTGGATAAACATGAAATATAATGAAAATGAATTAATTGAAGCGTTAAATAAAATGAAACAAACATATAATGAAATTTTCAATAATGAAAGCAAAATAGTAGATAATTATCTTATCGAAAAATCTATTTATTCATTAGAAGTTAAAAATAAAGAAACCAATGAAAGTATTATAGAAATAATTGATTATGAATTTTCTTGTAATTTTGAAAAACTAATTAATGAATTTGAAGTAATTTTAAATAATTTTAAAATCATTGAACAAAAGTTTTATCAATCAATAGAAAAATTGCAAAAATTATTTAATAAATGCATAGAAAATATTACGAAAAAACAATGATAAGGGAAAAATTTAATTACGAATTAATTAAAAAAATAAAAGTATTGGATGAAAATATAGATATTATTTTAAAATTTAACCCAAATAAGGAAATAGAATTTGTAAATGAAGACAATTTTCGTTTTTATATTGATTTAAATTTAGATAAAAAAGAATTGTTAGATATAATAAAAAAAGTTGAGGATTATTTGATAAAAACATCAAAAAATTTAATACTGGGAACATTAGCATATAAAGAAGAATATAAATTAGGCGATAAATTATTGCTTAAATTTTACTCGTTCGGTTATGTACCTAAATCCCTTTCCAATAATTATGATTGCACAATTGATTTAACTGTATTTAATCACGATGAAAAGATTGTATTTGTGAATTGTTATGATATTTTAAAAGGAAACGAGTTTAGAAGACCATTGTTTTATACTTATAATATAATTTCAACTATGAAAATTATTGTTCTAAATGAAGAAAGGATAAGAAATGAAATTAAAGATATGGAAAAACACGCATTATGTATGTTAGAAGAAGTTATTAAATTGATTTCTAAATAATTTTATTTTTGGGGAGGGTGGGTGGGATTATCAATTCAAAAAATATAAAAAATATCAGATTTTAAATTTTACAATAAACAAAAAGAAAAAAATGAGAGAGAAAAAAATTTATCTTTCAAACGCATTTTCTATAAATATGATTTCTCATTTAATACCCTTCAATAATCGTATTTATATGACATTTAAAAAATTAACAATTGATGAAGTTAAGGAAATATTAAGTAAAAATAATTTTATATCTGCAATTGGTCACGAATCAACCGCATTATTTTTATCAAGAATATTAGATCTTAATATACCAGTTAACAGAATTGCAATAAAATTGGAATGGGGAGATAAACTAATTGTTTTAATTTTAAATAAAAGATTACCGGAAGGTCAAATTTTATCATTGGAAGAATTAGAAGAATACAAAAAAGACATGGAATTTGTATTAGTAGAATTTCCTGATATTATTGCGTATAATCAATAAAGATATATTCTGTTAATAAAAAGTGTGTTTAATTTTATTAAAAGAAAAATTACGCATTTTTTATTGTATGTATTTTTGATTTATTTAATTTATAGTCATTACAAAAAAATAGATAAGAGGTGACTATAAAAAATTAAAAATATAAACAAAAAACAAAAAAGGAGGGAAGAACCATGAAAAGGTACAACAACTATCTTCACCTCAACAACAACCACAACAACCTTTGGGGGAACACCCCCTCATATAAAAAATTAAACATTAACGATATTAAATTCAATACCCCAATCGATATATTTACATATATTTACACTATAAGAGATCAAGTTAGATCGGAATATAGGAAAATAAACAATTTCGATCAATATCTTGAAAAAATGCTTAAATTTAAAAATCTAATATGGAAATTATATGAGAGATTTTCAACATATCTACATTTCTTTGAATTAAGACATAGAAATCATCCAATATATATAAGATATAATGGGCAAATATATAAATTTAACATCAGTGAATATAAAAAATACTTAAAAGATTATATTAAATTTATTATTGACAATGTTGACAATAATTTGAATTTTCCAGCGTTTATTCCATATGTCTCATTTTTATACAAGAATTCACGCATTAAATATGATATTCCAACTAATGAAGATATTAATGGAAATAATGAGATTGTAAAACAAATTGAAAATCAAATCCTTGAAGATATAATTAATGAAATTGATGAGATATTAATTTCAAAAATAATGGAGTATAACTCAATTAACATTTATTATATTGAAGATAATTTCGAAGATTATGTAGAATTACAACAAATAATTAATGATATTTGGACCATTAAAGTATTAAAACCAGAAAATTATCAAGAATTAATTGATAAGTATATTGAACTTATTAAGGTATTAAATAAAATTGAACCTAATAATACATATAGTAGTAAAATTGTTGAAATAATTGAATTTTACATGAACGAAGAATACTTAAAAGATGCATTAATAAATCAGAATTTATTTAAACCATCAATATTCTACGAATTGAAAAAATTCGCACAAAGATTTTTAAACATAATTAATTCGTTATCTAAAGTATATAACGAAAATACAAAATATTATCCATTTGCTAAATTACCCGAATTATTAAAATCATATTCCTAATAATTAAATACAAAAATAAAAGGGAAAAATAAAATGAAATTAAATGTTATAGATGATATTATTATTATTAAGTTATTTGATGGCATTTATCTATTTGCCCATCCCAAATTTATAGATAAAGTAAAAAAAATAAAAGAAATATTGAAAAGTAATAACGAAAATAAAAATTATATTTCCAATATTTTATCGTTTATTATTAAAATTATAAAAAATATAGTGATTTTTCATAGCGAAAAGGAATTGCAAGAAATCGCAACAAAATACAAAGAAATAACGAGATCGGAAACTGTTGAAAAATACGAATTTTCTAATGAAATATTAACTATAAAAATAAAAAACAGAAGTAATGAAATTGATAAAGAAACATTGAAATCATTGTATAAATATTTTATTTTAAAAGAAGGGATTAATTTAGTTATTATTAGTTCGGAAATAAAAGATAACTTATTGTCTACTATATTAACATTAAATGCTTATTTTAATGCATTTAAAGTTGTAGGAAACAATTTTGACATATCTACAACTTTTATTAACAATGAAATTTATTATACTATAAAACATTAAAAGAGGGAAAATAATGTGGAAATTATACGCAAGTAGCAAAGAAGATATTTTCTATTCTTCATATGAATATATTGAACGCATTTTTTATCCTCTATTATATAAAAAAGATAATTTGTATCTTATTCAAATTCCTTTAAATTTAGGATTTCTTTTATTAGAAAAATCAAAACTCGATCTTGATTTTTATAAAGAATTGTTTCTCTATTCTTATAGTAGATCATTCTTTAATTTAAAACCAAATCAAAACTACATATTCTTGTTTCATAATAAAGATGATGTTTATAAAATAGATGAAAAATTTGAATTAAATTTTGACGAAAGTGATATTATATTTTCGTATGACGAAATAAAGGAATATTTTAATAAAATTATAGAAGAGAAAAAAGATATTGGAATATTTTTGCCGCAAATAGTTACCCTTTCAATAAATAAAGAAATTTATTATACCATAAATTCAAAAAAAGAAATACCTAATTTATCTCAAAAATCGAATGTATTTATCTTTGATTATAAAAACAAAAAAATTGAAAAAATTAAAGTAAAACCTAATAAAAAAACAATTTATTTCATGGATACAGGCAATTTAAAAATTTCTGATAATTTAACAGATATACTATCATTAAAGGTTTACAAGAAAAAAGAAAAAAATAAACAATCTAGCAATATCGCATTTATTATTATTGATTTAGAAGAAAATTCGTATGCGATTGAAAAAGATAATGATATCCTTTTTATAATGTATAGTATAAATTTAGATGAAAATACATGGCAAGATCTTTTATATTTCATTAATAAGAAAAAAATCACTTTAAATTTCTTATTTAAATATGGAAAATACTATATAATAAAAAAGTAAAAGTGAGAATGAGTAGAAGTCCACTTTTTATTTTAGTACTGAATGAAAACTTTATCAATAAAATTAAAAACATTGACAAAATATTTTCTTATAACAACAGAGGATTTTTCTATATTACTGATAATAGAGAATATAAATTTTATATCAACGATGATATTAAACATAACGATTTCGTATTGGAAAAACTAAAAAATAATGTTTATAAATTTAATTATGATTCTTTATTAATAACAGTGGATGAAAATAACGAAAAAGAAAATAAAGAATATCAAAATAACGGTATTGATGGTTTAATTGAAATGATTAAACAAAAATATCCTAATATTAAATATGTTTTCACAAATAAAAAAAGAAATATAATCGATACAATTTATAAACAAATGGAAGATGAAGGTAAAGTAAAAAGTTTTGATGAATTCATAGAAAAACATTATTTCTTGATATTAGAAATTACCGACAAGAATTTATATTTTATATACAATAAAGAAGAATTGGAAAAATCTTACGAAATTAGAAATTTTGTAAGTTATGTAGAAATAACTGAAAATGCCGTTATTAATTCTATTGATTTAAGTAGTGTTATTAATTCCTCGAAATATAAAAAATACAAAGATAAATTAATATTAGTATATAGAAAGTGCAATGATTTAGACAAAATTTCCAGAATACTTTATTTCACAAACAATAGATTATCTCCAGATTATATTAGAAGTTATCAATATAATTATGATGTTAATTATCGTGGTTATCACAATTACGATTATGATTATAATTATGGTTATGGTTATGATTATGCTTATGATGAAGACGAATATTGGGATAGGTATGTAACAACATACGAAGATATTTTAGAAGATGACGAAGAATATTATACACAAAATAGTGCAATTATCGATAAAGTAATTAACAATTTCTATGAGCATGATATTTTTGAACATATTAAAAATGCAAATACAATTATTAACAAAAAAATTAAGGAATTTTTTGATACTTTATGTATTATTAAAAGAGAGACAACTGGATATATCATAACTAGAGATGTAAATAGTGATAGCAATATAAATAAAAATCTTGATATTATTGTTTGTGATAACTATTTCATGTATAGGTTGTTTCATGATTTAAAAATGTATAATTGTGAAAAATCTACACTTTCTGTAAGTTATATAAAAAATAAATTTTCTGAAATTTCTGACTTCATTTCTGTTATTAGAATTTCCAGATTCGCAAATCCAGTGAAAATAATTTTGCATCATTTAATAACCAATTCCGAAAATAAAAATGCAATATTAATTCCATCGGACAAATATATGACAGGCGCTACAATAAATGGTATCATCAAACAAATTTTAAAATCACATTCTCAAAATCAAAATATAATAATTGATTTAAAGAGTTTGGTATATATTGATACTAATGAATGCTTTTCATTCTTATTTGATGAAATAACAGAATATATAACAGATAATGATGAAGAAATACTTAGTTATTATGATTATCGTATTGAGAAAGAAAGGAAAAAATTACTTTATATAATTAAAACAGAAATTCTTCCTTATATTTCCAAAGAATTTCCCGAATTGTATCCTTCATTAAATATTAGATGTAGTAATATATTTTGCTATTATGATGAAATTTTACAACAATTGTTAATTTTTGACAGCAATAAAGATAAAACAATTTAATATTAAAGATTTAAAAAGGGAGAAGAAAAGAATGGAACAAAAAGTTACAATTAATCCTCATATGATTTGGAATATTTTTAGATTAAGAACAGAAAAAATTCTTCCAATTTACTATTATATACTTCATAAGTTTGATTATGATATTTACTATTCTGAAGATAATTATATAGTTGCATTTCCTAAGAATGGAACATCGAACATTTTAATTTGTTGTCATATTGATACCGTAAGAGATAGAAAAATTATATATCCAAATTATGTTAATTATAGTAGTGTATATCCTTATTATACAACAAATCTCGTCAATAATAAGGAATTTCCAATGGAAGATATAGATGATATTGATTATATATATAAAAATCTTGATAAAGAAATAATCCAAATTGATAAATATTTTGAAACTGATATATATCTTCTTATTGATAGAAATACCGAAAATATTATAAAGTGCGTAAGAAAAATAAATGATAATAGATTCAAAGGAGAAATTTTAGGAGGTGATGATAGAGCAGGATTATATATTATAACTCATATTTTATATTATACCAATGCAAGACCAATTATTGCATTATTCAATGGTGAAGAATCGGGATGTATTGGATCAAGAAAATGTGCAGAAAATAGGGAAATAGTTGAATTATTAAAGAAGAAAGTAACATTTTTAATTCAATTTGATAGAAGAGAATTAATTGATTTTAGAGATGAAGATATTAATATCAAAATTACACCCAAAGGAAATTATGTAAATTATCTTGGCAATGTTTTATCTCCTTATATTACACAGAAAATGGAATCATTAAATTATACTTTATCTAGTGGTTCGATATCTGATGTGAAAATATTGAGTGAGGCAACCGGAATTCAACATATAAACATGTCTTGTGGATTCGTAAATGAACATTCATCTGAAGAAAAATTAATATTATCTGCATTGGAAAGAACGATAAATGCCGCATTAGAATTATTAAATGATCCCGTTTTAAATAACAATAAATTTATTATGATAAAGAAAAAGAAAAGTATAATACCCAATTATTACGAATATGATTATCCTCTCAATCGTTATAAAAGAAATAATGTAATTTCACATGTCGAATATGAAACTTATGAAGAAAAAATGATAAGTTTAGATGAAATAAATAATAGTAATTTTATTATAAGTAATGATGATGAAGATGATATTCCATTTTAAATAAGAAATAAAAAGGAGAAAAAAAAGAAAATGATTGTAACGAGGTTCGCCCCCTCTCCGACCGGACATCCCCATCTCGGATCACTGATGATTTCATTTATAAACTATCTCTATAGTAAAAAACATAAGGGAAAATTTTTATTAAGAATTGAGGATTCTGATTTATCCAGATCTTCTAATGAGTATGAATTAGAAATAATAGATGCATTGAAAAAATTCAATATTATTCCCGATAATATAAACAATTATCCCAAACAATCTCAAAGGATTGAAATATATAAAAAATATGCACAAAAATTAATCGATAAAGGATTTGCTTATTATAATCCATTGCCCATTAAAAAGGATTATTTATTGGAAATTTATTTAAGGTATGAAGTATTTAATGATTATATTGATTATGAAATTAATGGTTTACCATATGAAGAAATTCTCGATTATGTTAAATCAAGATCAATAAAAATAGAAAGTAAATCAAAAATAAAAGAATTGGTAGAGAAATTTATCTATGAAGAAAAAAATAGATACGATATTCCTTATGATAAAATACAATTTATAAGTAATTTATTGTTTGTTTCTTTATATGCTAATGTTTTATTTACAAAAGATTATGCCGAAAAGGCGACAATTGAAGAATTACAAGAAATATTATCATCTTTTAGAATTGCTACCAGTAAAGATAACAATTACATACGCCAGAAAAAATATTATAATATTGATAGATTAATAAAATCTGGAAAAATAAAAATTGATCCCGATAAGAGTGCTATCGTATTAATGGTTATTCCTCATTATTACACTGATAACTATAAGTGGAATAGATATTATCCCGAAATTAGAAAGAATTTATATGAAACCATAGTTAAGGATGAAGACGGCAATGCACCTAAAATTGCATATTATGATATTATACAAAATAAAATATTTACAAAGGATATAAGAAGTATGACAGATTTGGTTATTATGAGATACAATGAACAATATAATGTATTAGTTCCTACATACAACTTTGGATGCGTAATTGATGATTATGAAATGAACATAACTCATGTGATAAGGGGAATGGATCATAAGGAAAATACTTTTTATCAAATATTATTGTATTATATGTTAGATATAATAGATGCAATGCCTAAATTTGGCCATATTCCATTATTACTTAATGAAAAAGGGCATAAATTATCTAAAAGGGATTTGCAGGGATTATCTTTACAAAGTTTATTATATCACTATAATCAAAATGCTATTTTAAATTATCTTTTCAATATTTTACATAATAGAGACAATTCAAAACAACATATGTTGAAAGGTATGTATAATTTTATAGAAGAATTGAAAGAAGGTAAAATTTGCAAAAGATCCGTTAGAATTGATAATACACATCTTAGGTATATAAACGAATATCATATAAAATACTTAATTACAGATGATGAAATATATGATATGATAAAAAATGAAATTGATGTGAATAAAGAATTGGCAAAGGATGTTATAAAATTATGGAAAAATCATTATTCTAAAATGTTTCAAGATGGTTTTATAAGAATGATAAAAATTGCAATAAACAATTTTAACAATATTATTAATGAAATAAATAGCATTTTTGCCGTATTAAAACATAATCAAAAGTGCGGTAAAATTGCCGAATATATTTTCAATAAATATATATATCCTAAAAAAATGGTGAATGATTATAATGAATTCAAGAAAGATATTATACAAAATCTTGAAATCAGTGAAGATGAATATATTAAAGGTATATCTGAATTTAGAAAAATATTAAATTTAAATCCTGGTCCATCAATAACCGATATAATTAATTTGATAATAAAATATAGAAAATAAAAAAAAGTAAAAGTTATGGAAAAAACAACAACTATAGGAAAGTTCGAATTATTAATTAGAATTGAAGAAATTAAAAACAATAATAATAAGAGAAATGGATATACTAAAAAACTTATTCAATATTCCAATAATGAAAACAATCAAAATATTGAAAAAATAAAATTTAAAAGAAAAGTATTTTTAAATAGAATTTTGGATAATAAAATTACAGAAGAAGATCTTAAAATATTATTTGTTGATATAAACAATCTTCCAATAGACGAAGAAAATAAAAATATCCTAAAATTTAAAAATGAAACTATTGAAGGAGATAAGAGAACATATAGTTTTGAATCCACTAATTTATTGCAAAGATTGTCTGATATTTTGCAAGGCAATTTAAAATTAGAGAAAAATGCCGAGGATCATGCAAATGCACCTAAAAATATCAATTTTCATGAAAAACCAATAAGTGAATTTATAGATATTCCGCAATATACATTATTCATTTCTAATGAAAAAGAAGCATTTAAATATGCATCCCGCAATAAAAATTGGACATCTTGTCATAAAACGAAATATAAAATAGTATACGATAGAAAAGATGCATTTATATGCTTCGGCAATAATCGTATTATTAAGAAAAAAAATGAAGAATATTATAAAAGTAGAAAACCTGATTTCAGATTTTATATATGTCCAATATATACTAAAAGAATTAATGAAAAATATAGAGGAATAGTAATAGGTATCTTTATTACCGGATTAAGAGGTTCATATGATAACGAAAGTTTAAGAGAAATAATTAAGTATGTTTATTCTTATCTTGATTCGAGATTTAATATTTTAGAGAATTTAATAGTTTATACTTACAATTATATTTTCTCCAAATTTAATTTAAATCACAATGAAATATTTCCAATATTTAGAAACTTGTTCATAGACAATCTTATTGAAGTAACTCATGTATCTAATAATTATGTAGAAGATATGACAGGAATTTGCATATATTATAAACTGCCATTTGTAATTCAGGAACACGATATAGTAAAAAGAGTATATTTATATCCAAAATTTGCAGATGAATATGAAAATTATGATGACGATAATGATAATAACGATATAATTGATTTTATTTAATTTAGTTATTAAAAATTAAAAAGTTTAAAAAAGGAAAAAACATGAAAATAAGAATTTATCCTTTTGAAATTTCGGTGGAAAATAAAATATATGAAACTAAAATTAAATATAAATCATCCTTAAATAAAATTTTATGCGATAAAATTACCGAAAACGATTTAAAATTATTATTTGTTAATATAGATGATCTTCCATTAAAAGATGAAGAGAAAAAAATATTAAAATACAAAACAATTATTCACAACGATAAAGAAATATTATATAAAGACGCATCTCAAAACCTATTGCAAAGATTAACAAATACTTTAAAAGGAAATTTAAAATTAGAAAATATTTCTTATGATCATTTTTATACACCTAAAAATATCAAATTTTCTGCAATAAATGAATTTATAGAAAATCCAGAATTTACTTTGTTTATAACAAACTATTATTCGGGATTTGAGCATGCGGATAAAAATAAAAAATGGAAAATGGGGAATCCATTAGAATCTAATATGATATATGAAAGAGGAGATAGTTTCATATGTTTTGGAAATAATAGTAAATTATCTCTTAATGAAATCGAAAAATTGAAATATATTTACAGCGATTTGCCCGATTTTAGATTTTATGTAATACCGATATATAAAAAACATTTTAGTAATAAAAAGAAAAAAGGTATAGTAATTGGATTGTTTATTACGGGATTAAAAGGAAATTATAACGAAAATAATTTTGAGAGAATAATGGAATATGTTTGTTCTTATATTTACTCAAAGTATAAAATTTTAGACAATCTTATGATTTACTTTTATGAGTATCTTTTTTCCAATTTTGAAATTGACTATGACGAAACATTTTCAATTTTCAGGAAATTGTTTTTAAATTATAGTGAAAAAGTTATTTATATGTCTTTTGAACAAGTATACGATTTAACCGGATGTTGTATTTATTATCAATTGCCGTTTAAGATTAAAGATAAAAAAATGAAAAAAGAAATTTATTTAGAGTATGAAATATACTGATATTATTCAAAAAATAAATGATATATCTCATATTGAACTAATAGAGGGTGATTGTTTTAGTGTTGAAAAACATCCTTTCTATGAAGCATATAAAATTATGATGGATGTTATTAACCATGATGGGAAAATACTTGTTATAAATGATTATGATACTGATGGCATTCTTTCAGGATACATAATATATCAATTTTTGAGAAATTTAGTTAAAAAACAGAATAATATAGACATAAAAACCATGACAATTAATGAAGATAGAGAAGTTAAATTTTATGATTATTATAAAAAATACAACTTGATTATACTTGTTGATATCGGAATAAACGCATACGATTTCATTGAAGAATGTTATCATAATAACATATATACTATCGTAATTGATCATCACAAAATTATTAGAATAAACAATAAGGCAATTAATATTCATCCGAAATTATTATCATATTTTGATAATTTGTCCGCATCAGGATTAGTTATAAAATTTATAGAATATGCAATTAATAAGTTGGGATTATTATTTAATGACTATGAAGTATTTTATGCATATGGTGGCATAGGAACATATACGGATATGGTCGGATGTAGACATGAAAATAGAAGAATTATGATGTTGGGATATAGAAGTTATTTATACAATTCCAAACAATTTTCTAAATTTCTTACTAATATAACATCTTCGGAACTTATTTTATACAGCAAATACTTTTATTATATTATATTGGGCAGTATTTTTAATTCCATATATAGAATTAAATGGGATTTTAAGTTTAATTATAACAATTTGGAAGATAATGATTTTAATGAAATAAGTAAACTTTATTTATTGAAAAGAAAATATACTAAAACCATTCTTTCTAATTTAAAAATAAACACGATTGATAAAATATTGGGTTACTTCTTTATTGAGGACTATAATATGTTAGGATTATTAGGAAGTATTTCAAATAAAATCCTTTATGATAAAAATTTTGATATAGTAATTGGTGTATGTAAAACCATGAACAACAATTACAAATTAACTATTCGTTCTAAAAATAAAATATTTTTCATTAATATGTTGACTAAATATTTCATTAGATCCGGTGGACATGAATATGTTTATAGTGGAATTATTGAAAATAGAGAAATAGTTAGCGAAATAATAAGTAAAATTTATGATTTATTGAAAATGGTAAAATACAAAGAAAATAATCATTACATTGTTAGTATTAGAAAAATAGATATTGAAACACTATTAGAAGAATATGTTTCTCTTTATCCGCTATCCTATGATTTAAAGGATGTATTTTTTAAAATAGAACGAAAAGATTTAGATAGTTTGGAAAGATATGTTTCAAACTATGAAGAAATTAAAAAATATTTTGAGGATGGTAAAAATTATATTATAACACAAATAAATCCTTATTATGCATTAGTCAAAGGAAGATTATATTTGAAGGTGGTATCATGAAATTATATGAAATACCTTTTCCTAAAATAATATCGTATTATATGCCATTTAGTGGTTTTATAGTATTTAATAATGGAAATTATATTTATAAAAAATTGAATTTGGTTAATTCAGGTGAAAGTTATGATACATATGCAATTAGCAAAACTATCTTAAATGTTTTAAACGATTTATCCAAATGGGGAGTTGATATTATTATATTAATAAATGGTGTTCCATTAGACTATTTTGTATTTAAAGAACAAATAAAAAATAACTCAATTATCATCAATCCACAATGTTTAAATAAAAACATTATTACCTTTTATAAAACTGAATATTATGTAATAAACATTCCAAAAATAATAGGAAAAGAAAATAATACTAATATTCTTATTGAAAGCAGAGATATGAAAACCATATTTTATACCGAGAAAAATAATATAAGCATCATAGGAAAATATCTTGAAGAACAACAAATATTTCCAATAGAAATATTTATTTCAGATAAAAATTTACCAGTTTCTATTTCTAAAGAATTAAGAGAAAATAAATTAACTAATTTAGTCATAAGAACTATTCCAGATATCATCATTTTAGATAACGAGGAAAATATTAGAATGTATGAAATTAAAAGAAGGTACAAAACTACGAGAAAAAAAATTATACTTAAATTAGAATTAGTTCAATATCTTTTCAATTATATTTATACCAAAAATAATTTGGAAGTTAATTATATATTAACTAGCGAAAATAATACAATTCGTTTAAATACGGTAGAAATTTCAAAATTTATAAACAAAGTTATAATTCATCCTTTACATACTAAAATTATTCATTTATTTAATACTTGCTTAATGTTTTGCGAACAATTTAATGTTGATTACGAAATAAGAGAATTTCCTATTAACCAATATATCAGCGGCGATCCATACATTATTTTAGAAATTCCACATTAAAAAGTATGAAAAGCATGATACTTTATCCTGATGAAAACTTTATAAATCATTTCAAAATTTTCATTACTATTTTAGAAAGTTATATTGAATCTCAGTATGGAACATCTCTTTTATTGAAACAATATGAAAATATGGAAAACATTAACAAAATAATTATTAATTTAGACGGAATTAAACCAATATTTTCTATTCTTACAGAAAACTATTATATTGATATTGAAAAATTTAAACAACTTTTCTATATCAATAATATAAGATATATCTTATTGCCTAAAATTAAATTTGTCCATGAAATTATAAAAATTGATAGAATTTCCGAATCATTTAAAACAATAAAAATTCTTTATAAAAATGAGGAGTGTGTTATAGAAAAAATTTATGAATATGATATAAAATACATTTACAAAGGAAATATAGAAATAAATCACGATTTGTTTATTACTATCAAACAAGATAAAAATTCAATAAATAAACACAAAATTTATTATGTTAATACTCCCGATAAGAATTTATTATTAATTTGACATAAAAATTTAACATGAAAATCAAAAAGAAAAAAATATGAATTGTAAGAAGTGTGGAAAAGGTTCTATAGAAATTAGAGATATTTGTCCATATTGTTTTAATGGAATTTTAATTGAAATAAAAAATTGTAGATTTTGTGAGGGAAAAGGATACATTGTTATTAGGGATTATTGTCAAAATTGTTATATGAAAATTAAAACACAATTCATACCGCAAATTAACGAAAGAGATTTAAATCGATTAATAAAATATGATTGGGATAAGAAAACTATAATTTATGATTATGATGAAATGGAAAAAATAGTAAAAAATAACAGTTAATGATTAGTTACAATCTAACTTTAGACAATATTAGAAATATATTAAGCATTAATAGAACGATATTTTGTAAAAATCGTTTCCTTTATGTTAAATTGCCATTAAAGACAAATACATTTGTATTTTCTATGTTTTATAATGAAGATTTATTATTAGAAAAAACCAATTTATATCATTTAGTATTTTCTCCGATATTTAACTCCATAGTAGCATACAATTATTTTACAACTAATAAAATTTATCCACCGATATTTTTAATAAGCAATAACTATCTTCTTGGAATACTTTTATATAAATTTGAACAAATTGAAGAAAATAAAGTATTAATTAAAGGTCATTTTGAAATGAATATTTTTAATAAAGTAATTAGATATAGTCCTCAATATTCTTTTGAAAAATTGATTCAACTTATTGAATTATATTTTAAAACTTTTATCACAAATAAAGAAATTGTTCTTAATCTTAATAAAAATTTATATAACCGTGATTTAGTAAAAATTAGTAGTATAAACAGCATTACTACACTTAAAAAATTTTATATCAATCCCATTCTTTATTATTTTAAAAATTTACTATTTGAAAAAAGAAAAAGTATTGAAACATTAGTAAATGAAAAAAAGAATAATGAAATTTATAGAAAAGTATATTATCCAAAAATCAATTTCTTGATAGGAATTAATCATAATGATATAGATAAATCTTTGTTTAATAAAAGACTAAAAATATATACGACTATTCAAAATAGCATAGATCCGTTTGGTTTCTAACATGCTGAAAAATCTAATTTACTCCATTATAGAAGAAAAATATGGTTATACCATTTTGAAAAAAATTAAAGATGAATGTGATAAAATGATTGACAATTTAGAAACAAATTTGAATTTATTGCATAAAAAATATAAACTTAATTATGTAAAAGATATTATCAAATTTATTAAAAAAGATACTGATTTATATGAAAGATTGAAAAGAAATGATTTTATTGTTACTTATATCGATTTAGATGAAAGTAATAGTTTGATGAGTTATTATACTATTAACATTTTATTGGAAATAACAAGTTGTTATAATTTCAAAAAACATTTGTTATTCTCTATGGGAGGTAATTTAGGTTCAATCTTATCTTTATTATTATCTCGAAATATACTTGTTTATTCTACGAAACATAAATCTAAATGTTATCTATTCTTTGCGGATAAAAAAGATATTTTGAATGTATTTAAAAAATATGGTTTTAAATCATTAGATTTTAATGATATTAAAACTACAATTAATTCCATATTATTCAAATATCCGATTATAGGAGTTAGTGAGATTTATACGGAAGGAATCGTAGATAGCATTGTAGTATCTTCTTTGATGCCTCATAATTATAAATTATTTAGGATAAATAATGATATATATAGTATGATGAAAGGATATTTATATATGCGTGGATCTAATCCATATGGGTATTATAATTGGGTGGATATTCCACCGATATTAGTTTATCACAAAAGTTTAGATAATTTGATAAATAAATTATTTAATGGTTGCAATTTTAATAATAATGACATAATAGAAAATATTTTATCGGAAGGTAGTGATGCAAATGAAAATATATTATTTAATGATTATCTTATTTTAACTAAAATTTTATTTGAAATGTTTAATATTCCGCCATTTTTATTATCTTTGGAAAATCCCGATATCATAAGGACAGAATCCCGTGTATTAGAACCATCACTTATTTTCACTATACAACAAATTATAAAAGGTTATTATAATGAAAGTAATAGTTTTCCTGAATTAATTAGTAATTATTTGGATTATGAATATGAAGATGATGAAGACTATGATGAGGATTATGATGAAGACGAAGAGGAAGAAGAAATATAGCATATATACAATATTTAAAATTTTAAGAAAAAAGGGGAAAAAATGAGGTTAAAATTTAACTTTACCGAAAACAACATAAATATTGATATTCACGATAGTGATAAATATTTATTAGAAGAATTGGAAAATGGAGTGCATTTAATTGCTACATTTTTTAGATTGACTTATATATCAAAGTATAATACCCATACTAAATACTTACTGTATTTTCTTATTAAAAAAAGTAATCAAGAATATATAATTTTTCCATTGCTTTTGCCATTAATATATCATGAAATGTATGTAGAATATGTTCCTTTAATTGCCAAGAAATTAAGAGAATTGTTTAATAATATGAAATTAAATCCAAACTTAAAAATAACACAAATATTATATGAAGTAAGTAATTTAAATATAAGTGATAAAGTTTATTTGAATTTTATGTTTGGCAATTATGAAAATCTTATAAAATCTCTTATAAGAGAATATTACCCCTATTTTGATCATAATGATTACATAACCATTGAAGATATTTATATGGAATACGGCATGCAAAAATAGAAGAAGGGAAAAAACATGTATGTCATAAGCGTTAAAGAAAACGCATATACTATTAGAAGATATGATAATGACAATTTAAATAATATTGAATTGGGAATTTTATGTATAACACCAGTATTGGGAATAATTATAAAAAATAAGGTAAATTATTTAATAGATATGTTAAAAACAGATAAAGAAATTGGCCCTGATTTGTTAAAATTATTACTATTATTAACCAAAAAAGAAATAGAAAGATCATTTTCTTATTTAGAAATAGCGCCTATTAATTTTCCATCAGTTGATTATAAAATTAATTTGATGTTTAATTTAAATAATGAAGATATTATTTCGTTGCATGTATTAATTGATCACTTAATTAACAAATTTAATGAAGAAACAGTATATTTGACAATACATAATCCAATATTTATTATTTTCGTATATTATGTTTTATACACAATAATTTCAAACAATATGTTATTCTTAGAAACTAATGAACTATCTGACAGATTAGATATAGTAAATTAAAAAGAGGAAGAAAATGATATTAAACCAGTTTCTAAAAAGAACCTTTTTACTATTCAATGATGTGAAAAATAACAGAATTAAAACCATTTACTATATTGCAAAAAATAAAGATCTTAATAAAATTTACAAGGAAGAATTAAAGAAAATAGAAAAATTTTTAAATAATGACGAACAAACAATAAAATATTATGTGGACGATTTTATAAGCAATTTCTGCTTATTTATTGATGAAGATTATTCCGATATTGTTTATAACGCATTTAAAAATTCCGAATTTCAAAAATTATTAGAAAGAGATATAAAATTCTTTAATAAATTAATAGATAGTTTAGAAAATGCGAATTTAAATTCTTATGAAAATTTTGTAAATACTTTCTATGATTACGAGAATGAACTTAAAATGTTTTTCAAAATTCCTGAAAAAATGTTAGATTATTATTGTCTAACTTCATTTCTATTTAAAATTCTTTCTGATGTTGATTCATTAACAATATTTAATAAGTTGGGAATTTCTAAACAATTAAAAGAAATTTTCGGAAATAAATATGTGAATGCAAGTAATTTATCTTTCTATATATTTTATGACGATAGAGTATTTTATGTTTCATATGATCCATTAGATTTCTTACATGCATCGTATAATAAACCATGGTCATCTTGTTATAATCTTAATAACGGTTCTTATATTTTATCTCTATTTTTCTATAGTTTATCATTTAATAGTATGATTATATATGAAATTAATATGAATGCGCAAACAAGTAAAACCATTTTTATGTTCTATGATAACATCTTGAAAAGTGATAGATTTGTATCAAGAAAATTGTTGGCAAATCCTGTAATTAACGGATATGAATTTTTAATATTTAATTATAGCAAACAATATGGTAATACACCATCTTTGGATTATGTAGATTTATTCCTTAAAATTTACAAAAAATATGAAAAATTTACTAATAGTGCAAGTACTGATAAAAATATAATACCACTTTTAATAGGAAAAATACTCCAATTTATTTCAAATAGACAAGAGCATGGTCAATATTATGATCCGGGTGATATCGTATTTTACAATAACTGGATGAAAGAAAAAATAGAAAATTATAATGAAATTTACGATTTTATTAAAGAATTCAATGAAAATCGTCCGCATGATATTATTTATAAGCACATAAAAGTGAATGAAAAGAAAATTGTAGAATTTTGTGATTTATGGGGATATGGAAAGAATTTCGGTATGAATATTAACATAATTAATCGAGATTTATTTAAAAATAAAAGAGATAATTTCAGTTTATTAGAAGAATTAGGAATAACTATTGAAACAACTTATAAACCATTTAATGCATCTGAATATTTGGATATTATTGATATAGTAAAAAATTAAAGGCGAACTGATCCAGTTAAATTATATTCTTTATTGCCATATCCAATTGCATTAATACTTATATTTATTAATCCTTCATTTTCATATTGAATATTTTTTATTGATTTGATATAGTAAATATCGGGGGCAATTTCATGATAACATAAAATATCTTTTTCATTTACTTTTATATCTTTGATTTCTAAGAAAGGATCATTTGTTTTTATAATTACTTTTATAACATCAATTTGTGGTATATAGGATATTGCATATATATATGCATAAGGAACAAAAGAAAAATTTGGTATATTTCCATTTCTAACTGTGAATTGTGATTTTATTATTTTTCTTTCAACACCATCTATAAATTCCCAAATATCGTAGTAATTTCCTGTTTTGTCTATAACTATATTAGGAATATAATATACATTTAAACAAGTTATTTTTTGAGGAATGGTGTTTTCTATCTGAAAAACAATATTATTTAATCTATCGAAAATTGTTAATTTCTTTAAAAATGCGATATCAGATAAATTATTCGCAATGATATCTAAATTAAATGGTTCATTTGCTAATGCTCTATGTTTGAATCTCATGTTGTTATTAAAATTTTACTTTCTATAAATTTTAATGGTCCCATGTTCAATTGATGATTTTTAACTTTTAATACTTGTATTTTATTTAAACTATCCTCATCAATTGCAAATAATTCACCTTCATTTGGTCTGATTACTCTTTTAATTGGTATAAAAATTATTCCCGCCCAATAAGGCGATATAAAAAATAAAGACATATACATTTCATTTTCTATTAACATGTTCATAGAAGTAACTTGAAATTTATAATTTTTGATATCTTTTTGAAATTGTATTTCTTTAATTTTATTTTGCCAATTTCCATACTCTAAATCTGTTCTTGTTATTTCATAAACATCTTCATTGTTTTTTGATATTAAAAAAATAACCGTTCTGTCTAATAATCCGCCAAAAATTTTACTTAATATATTAACTATATGAATATCTAATTTCAGTTCGCTATCAAAATTAATAACATCATACAACTCCTTTTTTATGATATCCATTAAATTTCTAATTATTTTTTCTTTAAAATCTAATATTTCCTTCTCTTTATTATCCATTCAAGTTTAAATGTGATATTTTAGATTTTAAATTTTTAGAAAAAAGAGGGGGGAAAATGTATATAATAATTCCTGTTTTGCCACAAAAAATAAAACAATATCAACATTTATTAAATAATATAAAAAATGAAGATTTTCTAGACCTATTTTATCCTTTAAATACTATTGAAAAAGGATGTGTGGAAATGCCTTTATATAGTTCAATTTTAAGTGCTATTTCATTTTACATTTTATGCGATTTTCCAAATAAAGAAGATGTTAAAATAGAAAAAAAATATTTAGAAATATCGCAAGTTAAAGATTATTTTGATGAGAATATTAAAAAGATTTTAAGTGATGATAGTTATGTTAATTCTTTTATTTCATATGATATAGATAAATATGTTATTCTTTTTACAAAATTTAAAAACTATGATGTTCCTTTATACCGTATTATTGCTTATTTTGCCTTAGAAATTGATAATAATTTTGATAAATTCAAAGATAAAAAAATAGTATTTTTTCTTTCGGATAATTTGCAATTTATTAAAATGAAAAATGAAGTTGAATATAATGATTTCGGGAAATTTCTTAATAGTATTGTTTTTTATAATAAAACTAGTAATGATTATTTATTAATTTATAAAATAGAAATGCCAATAAATAATTTTTTATTTCTTTGTTCTAAATTTTTGGTTTATTCTAATTGCACTATAAAATTAAATCCATTAGATTATAGTGATGAAGATGTTTTAAAAGAATATAAAGAAATAACTAATAAAAATGTCTCGGTAGAAAAAATCAGAAATGAACTTGAAGTTATTAGAAAAATAATAAATATGCACAGATATACTAATTGTCATTTAAAATCCGATAATTTTATTTATTATTCACTTCTTAAAGAATTGTATAAGAAAATTTATTATGTATTTAAAAGAAAAGAAATAAAAAATATTAAAAGTTTTACATTAAGAGGATTTAAAATAGTAAGAATATATCTTTATGAAATTGGGGATAATCCAATAGACTTATATGTTGAATATACTATTGACAGATATTTTGATATTCATACATATTTATTAAGAAATAAGTCTACTATTGCTTTTAAAAGTGATTTAGGATTTCGAAGAGTATATTAAAAATATTTATATTTTAAAAAGAAAGGAGGAGAAGGATGATAGTAATTTCTAGAAAACCTGTAAAAAGAAATATAACGATTAAAACACTATCTAAAAAATCATGGATACTTAAATTTTCCAAAAAGTACGATAGTATTAAAGAAATGTTATACGAATTAAAAGAAATAATAAATACAGAAAAGGAAACATTAAAAAATTCCAAAACTTACAATTTATCACTAATATTGCCAATTACATTTTTGCAAAAAATTAGTGATACTGAAAAAACAATAGAAAAAATAAATATTATTCTTGTATTTAATGATACCAGACAAAATAATGAAAATCAAAATGTTAAAAAAATAGAAAAAAACAAATTGCTTGATTTTATGAAAGATTTAATCTATGGTTATTTTAGCAAAGTTAATTATTCATTAAAAAATATTCAAGTCATTTCCAGATTATCTCTAACATATTATAATTTAGAGGATGATTTGAAAAAAGAAGAAATTGATATTAACTATATAGAAAACTTTATTAAAGAAAAAATGAGATATGATTCAAGAGCGATAATTGTATATCATATTTATCACATATTATATCCCGAAAATTAAAAACATGTTTCTTATTTTGCGTTCTGATTTTATGGATCTTAATATAACAGAAGAAATTAAAATTTTATCAAGTAACTTAATTAAAAATTCGTGGAAATATTTTTCTACTTCATTTTATCACTACTATAATATCATATTGGATATTTTGTATTACTATTCCTATATTAGTTTAATAAGTAAAAAAGAATATTTTTTATGTCTTCCTCTGTCTAAAGATAGTTTATATGAATTTTGGACATATATTAAACCATATAGTGATATTAAAATTATAGAATTTCATTCTTTAAATGAAGTTTTGTCTTTTTTAAAAACAATTAAATATCAGGAAACAAATGTAACTAATTCATCCTATTTCCTTCTTAAATCTTATAATAGTTTAACATTTCTTATTTATAAATTGTTTACTACATATTTGGCAAAATATGTGCAAAAAATTTTTAATGAAAATGTTAAAAGCGATGATGGCAACTATCGTTATCATTATGAAATTCAGAAAAAATGTAGTGAAATATGTCATTCTTTATTTGTATTACCCTTTTTTATAGTTGGTATTCAAGAATATTTAACAGGTGAAGGAACAATATTTTTAAATAAAAATGATATACCGTTTGATACTATATCCATTTATTTTATTAATAACTTTTATTTTACAGATATTGCAACAGTATATTCTATAAGAGAAAAAAGAAAAATTTTACCCAAACTTGATTTTTGTTTAATAGACAAAAATGTAAATGAAAAATTTAATATTTATAAGGTTAATATTCCCCTTATTCTTCTTATAAAATTTATACTAGAAAAAGTAATAAATATACTTGAAAATCCTATTGAAATTGATCCACAATTAGACTCGATAGTAAAAAACATGAAAGATTTTGCGGTAAATATATTATTAAAACAACCCGATGAAAGTTTGTTATTGCATATTAATAAAGATATTATCGAAACCATCAATGAAG
>Ga0081478_129293_pt1 | contig 61908 bp, 75 predicted proteins | sample OctSprmetagenome_FD_70983 | JGI IMG/M metagenome (GOLD analysis project Ga0081478, IMG submission 70983) | Hot spring and microbial mat streamer communities from Octopus Spring Streamers, Yellowstone National Park, USA - T=80-84 v2 (version 2) | ecosystem: Environmental > Aquatic > Thermal... | reverse complement strand
AATGATTAGATCTATAAGAGTAAAAGAAGAAGATTTAAGAATATGATAATTGTTGTTATTATTGTTTTTCATTTTTTTCATATTTTTTTTGATGGTTAATATTAGATATATTTAAGGGAAGATTAAAAGAAATGCAAAGGTGGAAATATATATGAGATATTTTTTAAAATAGTGCAAAGATTAAATTAAAAATTTTTAAATATATTCCTATTACTATACGAACATATGCACAAATATTGCAAAAATAGAAATAAGAAATGTGCTATAAGGATATATGTATTAATAGTGCAAAATAAAACCAAAAATAAACAAATTTAAAAATAACATGTACTATGAAGTACATATTTGTCCTGATAGTACAATTTATAGACTTATCCTGATTTTACACGAACATTTCGGACAAATATAATTAAAGAATCTCAATCTAATTGGGGTATGCCGTACGTCCAAATATTAAATTTTAGAGATTTGTCCTGAAAAAATAGCCTTTCCTAATCTAAGTGAAGGTTAAGTTTCTAGGTTTTTAATATAATTAATATAATTAAAATAATAAAATGAAAAATCAGGAACTTGCAAAACTATTGAGAATGATGGCTGCTTATCTTGAAATGAAAGGTATTCCTTTTAAACCTCAAGCTTATGAAAGAGCAGCTTACTCAATAGAAGCTTTAGATGAAGATATAGAGGAATTTGCTAAAAAAGTAGGGAAAGAAGGATTGAAAAATCTTCCTGGGGTGGGTGAATCAATTGCCGAAAAAATTATAGAGTATTTAAAAACTGGTCAAATAAAAGAATTAGAAGAATTAAGAAAAGAAGTGCCTGTAGACATAGAAACCCTAACTTCAATTGAAGGAGTTGGACCTAAAACTGTTTATAAACTTTATAAAGCTTTAGGAATTAAAACAATAGAAGATTTAGAAAAAGCTTGTAGAGAACATAAAATTAGAAGACTTCCGGGTTTTGGCCCTCAAAGCGAGGAAAAAATTTTAAAAGGAATTGAATTTTATAAACAAGGAAGCGGAAGGTTTATTTTAGGCTTTATTATCCCCTTAGTAGAAAGATTAGTAGAATATTTAAAATCACATCCTAGTGCTAAACAAGTGGTTCCAGCAGGTTCTTATAGAAGAAGAAAAGAAACTGTAGGTGATATTGATATTTTGGCTATTTCTGATAAACCTGAAGAAATAATGGATCATTTTGTTAATTTCCCTGAAGTAGAGTATGTTCATGCAAGAGGGCCTACAAAAACTATGGTTCGTTTAAAAATAGGCTTAGATGTAGATTTAAGGGTTGTTGAAGAAGATAGCTTTGGTGCAGCTTTAGCATATTTTACTGGCTCTAAAGATCATAATATAGCAATGAGGGAATTAGCTATTAAAAAGGGTTGGAAATTAAATGAATATGGGTTATTTGACGAAAAAGGCAAAAAAATAGCAGGAAGAACAGAAGAAGAAATTTATGAAAAATTAGGCTTAGAATGGATACCACCAGAATTAAGAGAAAATAAAGGAGAAATACAGCTTGCTTTACAAAAAAAGCTCCCTAAATTAATAGAATATGGAAGCATAAAAGGAGATTTGCAGGTTCAAACTAATTGGACAGATGGAGGAAATAGCATAGAAGAAATGGTAGAAGAAGCCATTAAGATAGGCTTAAAATATATTTGCATTACAGATCATACGAAATCTTTAGCAGTTACCGGAGGTTTGGATGAAACAAAACTGTTGAAGCAAATGGCTTATATAGATGAGCTAAACAAAAAATATAAAGGAAAAATAACAATATTAAAAGGCGCAGAAGTCAATATTCAAAAAGATGGTAAATTGGACATTTCTGATGAAGTTCTTTCTAAATTAGATTTTGTAGGAGCAGCAATTCATACCCATTTTAATTTACCTAAATCAGTACAAACAGAAAGACTAATAAAAGCTATGCAAAATCCTTATGTAGATTGTATTTTTCATCCTACAGGGAGAGTTATCAATAAAAGACCGCCTTATGAAATTGATATAGATAAAGTAATCGAAGAAGCTAAAAAAACTAATACTATTTTAGAAATTGATGCCTATCCAGATAGATTAGATTTAAGGGATGAGCATATTAAAAAATGCGTGGAGAAAGGCGTAAAAATGGTAATAGATTCTGATGCCCATTCTTTTTTGCATTACCAGTATTTAGACTTAGGAGTTTCTCAAGCAAGAAGAGGTTTTGCTACTGCAAAAGATATTTTAAACACAATGGAAGTTGATGAATTTCTAAAATCTCTTCCAAAAAGAAAGAAGTAGTGTAAAACTTCTATTGAAAATAAAATTAAATATGATTAAAATTATTAAATGAAAAATGTCTTAATGATAGGTTGGGAATTGCCTCCATTTAATAGCGGGGGCCTAGGAGTTGCTTCCTATTATTTAGCTTTACATTTATCTGAAAAAGTAAATCTAATTTTTACTCTACCTAAAAAATTACCAATTAAAAATTGTCCTTTCAAAATTTTATTTGCTGATAATGAAATTAAAATTATTGAAGGTTATTTAAAGTATAAAGGAATAATTGTAAATGGATTTTTAGAAGAAGTTTTAACCTATGGCATTCGGTTGCTTCAGAAAATCAAAGAAGAAAAAATAAAAGTAGATATTATTCATGCCCATGATTGGTTGGGAGGAGTTGCTGGAATATTTTTAAAAGATAATTTAAATAAACCTTTGATTATTCATGTTCATGCAACAGAAATTGAAAGAACAGGAAATAATCCTAATCCATTAATATATCATTTGGAAAAAGAATGTTTTAGTAAAGCTAATTTAATAATTACAGTTAGTCATCTTACTAAACAAATTGTTTCAGAATTTTACGGAATACCTCCATCAAAAATAATTCCTCTTCCTAATGGGATTGATTTAGAAATTCCTCCTAATAAAATTCCTCAATTTATTTTAGAACTAAAAAAACATGGATATAAAATAGTTCTTTTTGTTGGCAGATTAGTTTTACAAAAAGGTCCTGACTACTTTATAAAAACTTTAAAGTATGTTTCTAAATTTATACCAAAAGTTAAATATGTTATTGCTGGGGCTGGAGATATGTTTCCTTCTTTGATTAAAATAGCTTATGAAGATGGAGTTTTGGACAAAATAATTTTTACTGGCTTTTTAAGAGATGAAGAATTGTGGGGAGTTTATAAATATTCAGATTTATTAGTTGCTCCTTCTGTTTTTGATCCATTTGGTTTAGTCCCCCTTGAAGCAATTAAATTAAATGTGCCTGTAATTATTTCTAAAACAACAGGCCTTGGTAATTATTTAGATCACTGTTTTAAAGTTGATTTTTGGGATATAAGGCAAATGGCAAATTACATTATTGGAACATTAAAATACTCTCCTTTAAGGAGTGAATTAGTTTCAAATTCATTTAGAGAATTATATAAATTTGATTGGGAAGATAGAGCAAATAAATTGGTTGAAATTTATGCTTCATTATAAAAATGCCCTCAGTATGTTTTTATTTTAAAGTCCATCAACCTTTTAGAATTAAAAATTATACAGTTTTTGATATAGGAAATAATGAAGATTATTTTGATGATGAAAGAAACAAGATGTATCTTGAAAGAATCGCTGATAAATGTTATATTCCTACTTTAAAGCTAATTTATGAATTAATCAAAGAAACCAATTTTAGGTTTAAAGTAAGCTTTGGAGTAACTGGTACTTTAATAGAACAACTAAAAACTTGGAGGCCGGAAGTTATTGAATTATTTAAAAAAGTAGCAAGCACAGGATGTGTTGAATTTACTGGAGAAACTTATTACCATTCTTTAGCCTGCCTTTATTCCAAAGAGGAATTTATTCAACAAATTAATATGCATAAAAAATTGATAAAGGAAATTTTTAATCAAACTCCAATAGTTTTTTCTAATACCGAATTAATATATTTTGATGAGTTAGAAGATATTTTAAATGAATTAGGTTTTAAGGGGATCATTACAGAGGGTGTGGATTGGATTTTAGGTTGGAGATCTCCTAATTTTATTTATCAAACTCCAAAAGGTAAATTGAAAATTCTTTTAAGAAACTACAAACTCTCGGATGATATTAGTTTTAGATTTTCTTCGAGGGATTGGGATGAATGGCCATTAACTGCCGATAAATTTGCTTATTGGATATCACAATTTAATGGAAATGGCGAAGTTATTAACCTTTTTATGGATTTTGAAACCTTTGGAGAACATCAATGGAAAGAGACAGGTATATTTGATTTCTTAGCTGCTTTGCCATTTGAAATACTTAAACAAAAAGATTTAAACTTTCTTACTCTTTCTGAAGCAATTGCAACCTATCCTTCTAGGGGTATTTATTCTTCTTTATATCCTATAACATGGGCTGATACAGAAAGAGATTTAACTGCATGGTTAGGAAATGAAATGCAAAAAGATGCTGTAGAAAGGATTTATTCTTTAGAAAAATTTGTTAAAAATAAACCAGAGAATTTAAAGAGTATATGGAGAAAATTGCAAACTGCTGACCACTTTTATTATATGTGTACAAAATGGTTTGCTGATGGCGATGTTCATAAATATTTTAATCCTTATGAAAGTCCATATGTAGCCTATTTAAATTATAGAAATATTTTGGAAGATTTATACCTTAAACTTAAAATATCTTAAAATCTGAACATGGATATTTTAAAATTAAAAGAGATTATTAAAGGTGATCTGATGAAGCAACAAGGGGGTAAAAGTATATACTCCTTATGCCGAATTAGAGAAACTATTTGTGCTCAAAAATAATTTTTGATTAAGTTAGAATAAAACAAATAATTATCTAGTGGATTTCCATCAAATATTGCTTTGCCTAAGACAATATAATCAGGTTTAAACTTAATAATTTCTGTAATATTGCTTTTATTAATACCTCCATCAACAAATATTTTTAATTTCTTTAAATTTTTTTTATAGTTTACTGCTATCTCTAAACGTTCGAAAGTAGATGGTAAAAATTCTTGCCCTGATTTTCCTGGATGTACTCCTAAAACTAATATTCCATTTACAAATTTTACAAATTCATCTATAAATTCTTTTTCAATTGATGGAGCCCAAGCAATTATAATTTCCTTTTTTAATCTTTTAGCAAATTTAATTAAAGCAAAAGGCAACTCACAAGCTTCTAAATGCAAAATTAAGATTTTTATTCTACTATTAGACCATTTTAAAATTTCTTGTGGTTTTAATTTCATCATTAAATGAACTTGCAATTTTAGATCTTCATCTAATCTATCTAATTCTTTAGGATTACTCCATGTTTGAAAATTTGCAAAATTTAAATCAGAAATATCTATATGGAATTCTTTAGTAAGATTTTTAAGAATATTAATTCTTTCTTTAGCAATTTCAAATGTTTCTGTGTTAATTGAAGGAATTATTTTCATTTTTTAATATCATATAAAAGAGGCGTTGCTAAACAAATAGAAGAATATGTACCTATAATTATTCCGAAAATCAAAGTTAATAAAAAAGGTCTCAACATTTCTATTAAGAAAACTAAAGGCAAAATAGATAAAACTGTTGTTAAAGATGTATTTATAGACCTAGTTATCGTTTCTTGAATGCTTTTATTGAATATTTCTTCAGTAATTTTACCCTCTTTTCTTAAATTTTCTCTTACTCTATCAAAAACTACAATAGTATCATGAACAGAAAAACCTGCAATAACTAAAAATGCAATAATTATGCTAATATCAAAATCATAACCATATAGATGAGAAATAATCGAAAAAATACCTAAGCTTCCTATTACATCATGGAATAATGTTAAAATCACAACTAATCCGAAAATATATCCAGGAATTAGTCCTTTGGTTTGCCAAAAAACTATGGAAATATAAGCTCCTATTCCTAAAAGTACTAATACTATAGTTAATAAAGCTTTTTTGGATAATTCACCGCTCAAAATAGAACTTATTTCCTCTTTTCTAATTATTTGAGCATTAGGATCTTGTGATTTTATTTTATCTAATATTTCGTTTTCATTTAGCCGCGAACCTTTTATTATAACGCTATTTTCTGTTTTTTGAATTTTTATTTTATATACTTTCAATAATTCTTTTGTTTTATCTAAAGAAAGATTTGTTTTAATTTCAATTAACTCTCCCCCTTTTAATTCTATTCCTAAATTAAAATTTAAAACATTAATAGATAATGCCCCCCAAATTACTAAAATAATCGATAAAATATAAAAGTAAATTCTATACTTAATCATTTTTTAATTTTTCAATTAATATTTCTTTTGTAAGATTAATATCTGCCTGACCTTTGCTAGCTCTCATTACATAACCTATTAAAAATTGAAGAGCGCTTTCTTTCCCATTTTTAAAATCAGAAACTGCATTTGGGTTATTATTTATTGCCTCTTCCACTAATTTTTCAATTAGCTCTCTATCAATTATAACTTCTTTTTCTTTTAATAAAACTTCTATTTCCTTATTTTCAGATACCACTTTTTCTAAAATATCTTTTACTATTTTTATATTTATGCTATTGTTTAAATAATTTTTAACCAATTTTGAAAAGCTAAGAGGTGTTATAGAAATATCTTCTAAGTTTTTGTTATATTTTGTCAAAAATCCTAGAAAATCATTAACAAGTAAATTATAAACAGTTTTAAAACTAGCAATACTAAACTCCTTTTTGATTTCAGAAATAACTTCTTCATAAAATTCAGCTAATTTTTTATTTTTAGTTAAAATATCTGCTTCTTTAAAACTTAAATTAAATTCTTCTTGATATCTTATTCTTTTTTGATTAGGTAATTCTGGAATAGTTATTTGATCTATATTATTTGCTTCTAAAATTAAAGGGGGTAAATCAGGTTCAGGAAAATATCTATAATCTTGTTCAAATTCTTTTGTTCTTTGTGAATAAGTAATTCTTTTTGTTTCATCAAATCCTCTTGTTTCTTGAATAATTTCTTTCCCTTCTTTTAATAATTTTGTTTGTCTTTTGATTTCATAATCAATGGCGTCTTTTAATGATCTTATTGATCCTATATTTTTTACTTCTACCTTTGTACCTAATTTATCTCCTTCTGCCACACTTATATTTGCTTCAAACCTGATTTCTCCTTTTTCTGGACTAGCATCAGAAATATCTAAATAGCGGATAATTAAAATTAATTCTTCAACAAATTCTTTTGCCTCTTCTGCTGAACGAATATCAGGTTCAGTTACAATTTCTAAAAGAGGGATGCCAGCCCTATTAAAATCTACTAAACTATAATTTTCTATATGGATCAATTTCCCAGTATCTTCTTCTAAATGTATTCTTCTTATCCTTACTTTTTTAGGTTCTTCGTTAACATAAAATTCTAAATATCCATTTGTTGCTAAAGGTAAATCATATTGTGAAATTTGATAATTCTTAGGAAGATCAGGATAAAAATAATTTTTCCTAGCGAAATAGCTTATATTGTTGATTTTGCAATTCAATGCTTTAGCTAGCTTAATTGCATATTCGATAGCGGTTTTATTAACAACAGGTAAAACTCCAGGTTGCCCTGTGCAGACTTCACAAATATTTATATTAGGATGAATTTCTTCAGGATCATTAGGGCAACTGCAAAACATTTTAGTTTTAGTTTTTAATTCAAGATGGATTTCTAAGCCAATTTTAGGAGTTAATCTTCCCATTTTTACAATATTTTTAAAACTTCTTTAATAATCTCATTATGAACTTCAGGTATTGTTTTAGAGCTATCTATTATTTTCCATTTGAATTTTTTAGCAAAATATATAAAACCTTTTCTAACAATTTTTAAGAAATCTAATTTTTCAAATTTTTTTATAGTACTTTTCTTCTTTTTCTTTTTTAATCTTTTAATGGCTATAGAAGAATCAACATCTAAAATTATAACTAAATCAGGTTGGATATGCCTCATCGCTAAGTGGTTTAAAAATACTACTAGTTCTTCTTTAATCTTATTTTTTAAATTTGTTGAATAATATTGATAAGCTAAAGTAGAAGGAAATGATCTATCAACAACTATTGTATAACCATCTTTTAGATATTTTTCAAGAATTTTATAATGCAAGCTTCTATCAATTAGAAATAATAGCATATCAATAAATTCATCTTTATTTTTTCTTAAAAGATTTATAATTTTTTTATTTGATGGCTCCTTAGATAAAAAGGTTTTTATTTTATTAGCTTTCAAAAAATTATATAAAAGCTCAGACTGAGTTGTAGTTCCACTTCCATCTATTCCATCTATTATTATTAACTTACCCTTCATATTACTAAATTATAAGAAAAGATAAAATAAATGATTGTACATAAAAAGTTGGTAATATAGAAATATTTTTATTTTTAAATATGACGAGCTTTATACCATTTTCCACCCTTGTATTTTCCTTTAATATTTAGTTTTAATAATATTATCTAATATTAACCATCAAAAAAAATATGAAAAAAATGAAAAACAATAATAACAACAATTATCATATTCTTAAATCTTCTTCTTTTACTCTTATAGATCTAATCATTGCCCTATCTATCATCTCTATATTAGCAACTATCCTTATAGCAACAATAAAACCTACATAAATCTTTAAAAAAACAAGAGATAGTAAAAGAATAGAGCTGATCTTAAAAACATAGAAAAAACAATAGATTTACTCTATTCAACTTATCCTAATTTTAATGAACTAAACTATGCTTCTAACTAATATAGTCTATATTTCCTTAAAAGATGATTCTCCTACTTGTTAGAATTTTGGCCCCTTTAGAAATTCAAGCTTTATATTTAGCAGCGAAAAGACTTAAGAATTATTAAAAGGTTACTTATATTTAGGATGATCTTCTTTTAAACCTTTTTATAGACCATCATTCTTGCTAAAGCATAAAAATAACTTGAAAGTCTGTTTATGTAAGCTAAAGTTTCTTTTTCTATTTTATATTTTTTACTTAAACTTACTAATTTTCTTTCTGTTCTTCTGCAAACAGCTCTTAAATAATGCAACCAAGCTGACTTTACTTCTTTCCCTGGAATTATAAATTTCCTTTCTGGTTTAATCTTTTTTTCAATTTCATCAATTTCTTTTTCTAATTTTTCTATTTTTTCTTTAGATAATTTAGGTTTTTCAAATTGAGGATATAAAACCCATGCTAATTGAGCTTGAACTATAAATAGATTTTCTTGTACTTCTTGCAGTTTCTTTTTGTATTCTTTAACATAATTTTTAACAACTCCTATTAAACTATTTAACTCATCCAATTCTCCTAAAGCCTCCAAAACAACATGATTTTTGCTTACAGAATTGTTTTTTATATAACTTTTGCCTTTATCACCTTTTTTGTATAGAAAATCATTAATTGAATTATAACTTATCCACAGCCACCAGAACTTTCATCACATTCTAAACAAGTATAACAACTTCCTGTTCTAGTTGTCATTCCACCACAATACTTACAAGGAGGTCCTGCTAAGCTTCCAGGTGATTCCTTATTTTCTTCTTTAATGTTTGGAGTGGTATCTCTAAAAAGTTGAGGGTGTTCTTTGAGATATTTACTTTCATGAACTTATAAGCCTAATTCTTTAAGTTCTTCAGGGGTTAAAAATCTATAAGCAAGATATTTGAAAATGTAATCGACAATCGAACTTGCCATAGGAATTTCTGGATTATTAGTAATTCCCATTGGTTCGAACCTCATATGAATGAATTTACTTATAAGTTCTTTCAAAGGAACACCATACTGTAAGGCGATAGAGACAGCAATAGCAAATGAATCTAAAAGGCCTGCTAATGTACTTCCCTGTTTTGACATTCTAATAAATATTTCACCCAAGCTACCATCTTCAAACATACTATAAGTTAGATAACCTTCGTGGCCTGCAATTGAGAATTTATGAGTTTCCGATTGTCTTACAATAGGTAATCTTCTTCTTTCAATTTTTTCTTTGATTTTCTTTTCTTTTTTGGCTACATAAAGAGCTTGGGTAACTTTAGAACCATCTCGATAAACAGCAAAACATTTTATTCCTAGTTTCCAAGCAGTAAAGTAGGCATCATAAATTTCTTGAACAGTTGTTTCATTCGGCATATTAAATGTTTTTGAAATTCCACCAGAAATAAAAGGCTGAACTGCGGCAACCATTTTTACATGACCCATCCAATGAATATATCTTTTCCCTCCTGGGGGTTTTATAGCACAATCAAAAACAGGAAGGTGTTCTTCTTTAATATGTGGCGCTGTTTCAATACTTTGTGTTTCTTCTAAATGTTTAACAATAATCCTTTATCTGTTCTTCGCTATACCCTAATCTTTTAAGAGCTAAAGGCACAGTTTTATTTACAATTTTCATATATCCTCCACCAACAAGTTGTTTCATTTTCACTAAGGCGAAATCAGGTTCAATGCCAGTTGTGTCTGCATCCATCATAAAAGAGATAGTACCAGTTGGAGCAATTACTGTTGCTTGTGCATTTCTAAAGCCATATTTTTCTCCAAGTTCGATTACCTCATCCCAAACTTCTTTTGCTTTTTCTAAAATTTCTTTATTAAATTCATTTTCTTTAATATTTTTTAAATGATCTTTATGCATTTTCATTACTTCCATCATTGGTTCTTTATTTCTCTCATATTCTGGGAATGGTCCAAGTTTGCTTGCAATTTCAGCAGATAGCTTATAGGCCGTTCCTGTCATTAATGCTGTAATACTTGCTGCCACATCTCTTGCAGGATCACTATCATATGGAAGCCCTAAAGCCATAATTAAAGCTCCTAAATTAGTGTAGCCTAAACCAATTGTTCTATATTTTTAGTCTCTTCAGCAATTTTGGGATGAGAATAGTCTGCTTTAGAAATCAAAACATCTTGAGAAAGAAACATAACTCTTGCAGTATGAATAAATGCAGGAACATCAAAACTTCCATCTTCTTTTAAGAATTTGAGAAGATTAATAGAAGCTAAATTGCATGACGTCCAATTTAGGAATATATATTCACTACATGGATTAGTTGCTTCAATTCTCCCTGAATTTTTACAAGTGTGCCATTTTTGAATTATATCATCAAATTGAACCCCTGGATCACCGCATTCCCAAGCTGCTTTTGCAATTTCCCACAAAATATCTTTGGCCTTATAGACTTTTGCCACTTCGCCAGTTGTTCGATAATATGTTTTCCATTCTCCATCTTTCATAGCAGCTTCCATCAAAGCATCTGGAATTCTCACAGAATTATTAGCATTTTGAAAGAAAATATTTTGCCATAAGGGATTATTTATATCAGTCATATCATAGCCTGCTTCCATCAATGCTCTTACTTTATTTTCTTCTTATGCTTTTACTCTTATAAAGTCAATAATCTCGGGATGATCAGCATTTAAAATCACCATCTTTGCCGCCCTACGTGTTGAACCTCCAGACTTTATACTTCCAGCAACAGCGTCAGCTGCTTTCATAAAAGAAATCACTCCTGAAGAAGTTCCTCCTGTTGAAAGTTTTTCTCCTTTGGCCCTTAACTTAGATAAATTCACTCCAGAACCAGAGCCACCTTTAAAAATCAAACCCTCAATTTTTATCCAATCTAAAATTGATTCCATATCATCTTGAACATCAAGGATGAAACAAGCTGAGCATTGTTGGCTTCTTCCTTCAACACCAAAATTAAACCAAACAGGAGAATTAAAGGTTGCGTATTGATGCAAAATAATATAAGTTAGCTCTTTTTCGTAAATTTCTGCCTCTTCTTCATCAAAATAGCCTTGTTCTAAGCCCCATTTTTTAAAAGTTTTTACAACTCTATCTATTAATTCTTTTAAAGAGGTTTCTTGTTTTCCTTTGTTAACTTTGAAATATTTTTCAGCAATTATATTGACAGCATTTTGACTATAAAAATCAGGAAATTCAACATTTTCCATTTTAAAACCTGAAACAGGAATTTCTGCAGTTCTCTTAATCCAATTTACTTCATCATATGGATGAATACCTTCTTTTGTAAAAAATCTTTGGATGAAATTATGATTATTTTTAAAATTATTCTTGTTCTTTTTTGGCATATTTTAAAAAGGAGAAATCCGACCTTTTTTGATTAAAATTTTATAGTAAAGAAAATTTTAAAAGTCAAATTTTAAAATTGTGGATAACTTTTGGTTCGGCTAAATTTTGATGAATTTTTTATGCTTTTCTTTGCTAATTTTGAAAATTATTCGGTAAATCTGTGATAAATACTTTTTTAGCAATAAATCATTTGTTTGCTTAGTCAGATTTTCAATAATTTCTCTTTCTCTTTTTTTATCCGTTAAATTTAGACCCTTTTTGACTTTTAATTTCATAATTTTTTCAGCAATTTTAAGCCTTTCTTCAAGTAATTTAACAATTTTTTTATCAATTTTATCGATTTCTTTTCTTAATTTTTTAAGTTCATTTTCTTTCTCCACTTTCATATATTCCTAAAATTTTAATTCTATTAACTTTTTTCTTAAATTCTTTCAAAACATAATTTAGATTCACATCCTTAGGGAATATAAAATCTACAAAAAAGAAGTATTCAAAGGGTTTTTCAGGAATAGGCCTTGATTCTATTTTGGTTAAATTTATTTTAAATTCAGCGAATATTTTTAAGGCGTTATAAAGGCTTCCTGGAATATGGGGTAAGGTAAAAATTAAAGAAGCTTTATTAGTATTAGGAATATTAATTTGCTTTGAAGAAATAATTAAAAAACGAGTTAAATTATTTCTATTATCTTGAATATTCTCTTTTAATATTTCTAGATTATAGATTTTAGCGCATTCTTTACTAGCAATACAGGCTATAGTAATATCATTTAGTTCAGAAACTAATTTAGCTGCTGAGGCAGTATCTGAATAAGCTATTTTTTCTATATAAGGATATTTATCTAAAAATTTATTACATTGTTCTAATGCTTTTGGGTGAGAATAAATTTTTTTAATAAATTTAATTCTTAAATTAAAAGGTAACTTAGCTTTAATTCCTAAAAGGTGATGTTCTATTTTTAAATAACACTCTCCAATCACTTTAACTTTAAATTTATTCAAATTATCAAAATTTTCATAGACCGAACCTGCTATAGAATTTTCAATAGGAACAACACCAAAATCTGCTTTTCTTTCTTCTACTTTTTCAAAAATTTCTTTGAAGTTATTTACACCAATAAAAATATTTTTAGATCCAAAATATTTTATTCCTGCTAAATAAGAATATGAACCTTCTATTCCTTGATAAACAATTTTTTTATTTTTAGTTTTCATTTAATAACCGAGCATACACTTAATTTCTTGGATTTTTGCATATACTGCAAGAACAAACATTCCAGCGATAAAACCTGCCAAAAAGCCGCTTAAAGCTGAAGCTACAGTTTTTCCCAAAGCAACTTTATATTGCCTTTCTTCTTTTACAACAAGTTCATCTAATATTTTCTTTAACTCATCTAATTGTAAATTAATTTTGACCAAACTCATTTTACATAGGTTAACCAATTCTTATATTTTTTATCTTCTCCATGCACTATTTGATAAAACCTTTCTTGTAAAATTTTTGTAATTTCTCCTATTCCTCCTTTGTTTATAACTTTATTATCAATCTGATAAATGGGCGTGATTTCTGCTGCGGTACCTGTAAAGAAGGCTTCGTCACAATTTTTAAATTCTTTAACTGAAATATCTTTTTCAATAACTTTGATTTTTAAATCTTTAGCAATTTTAATAACTGAATCTCGGGTAATACCTGGTAAAATATTACCAAGCTTAGGAGTATAAATTATTTTGTTTTTAACTATAAAAACATTTTCTCCTGGCCCTTCAGCAATAAATCCTCGATAATCTAACAAAATGGCTTCATCAAATTTTGAATCTTCTGCATCAAAAGTGGCTAAAATAGAATTTACATAATATCCGCAAACTTTTGCTGAAGAAATTACAGATTTGGGATGTAATCTTACAAATTTTGAAATTTTAACTTTTACTTTGTCTTTTAAATATTTGCCCCAAGGCCAAACAATCACAGCACAATTTACTTCTGCTCCTAATGGATTTAATCCCATTTTGCCATATCCATAGAAAACAATAGGCCTTATATAACATTCTTCAATTTTATTAATTTTTATAAGTTCTATAATAGCTTTTTTAAGCTGAGTTTTAGTAAATGGAATTTTGATCCTTAAAACCTTAGCTGAATTAAATAATCTTTCTATGTGCTCGTTTAATCTAAAAATAGCTGGTCCTTTTTTAGTTTTATAACATCTAATCCCTTCAAAAACTCCTGATCCGTAATGCAATGCATGGGTTAAAATATGAATTTTGGCTTGCTCCCATTTAACGAATTCCCCATTTAACCAAATATATTTTGTCTTTTCCATATTTTTAAATTATACATCCGAATTATTTTATAATTTAAAAAATTGTGTAAAAATGATAAGTTGTATTATACCAGCATACAATGAAGAAACAAGGATAAAAGATGTTATTTATGCAATTAAAAATTCTAATTTGGTAGATGAAATAATAGTAGTTTCAGATGGTTCCACTGATAATACTGGCGAAGTTGCTCGATCATGTAAGGTAACAAAAGTGCTTGAACTAAAAAATAACATTGGTAAAGGTGGCGCAATAATAGAAGGTTTAAAATATGCTAAAGGAGAAATTATTTTATTAGCAGATGCAGATTTAAGAGGCTTAAATAAAGAAAATTTAGAAAAATTAATAAAGCCAGTGTTAGAAGATAAAGCAGATATGACTATTGGATGCAATATTCCTTTTGTTAAAAAAGAATTTTCCGGTTTAAGATGCCTTAAAAGATTTTTATTAGAACCCGAGACCAATGAAGAATACGAAAGATTATTAAAAAGCAGATTTAATATTGAAAATGAGCTTAACACAAAAGCGGAAAAGAAAAATTTAAGAGTTATTTATGTAAAGATGAAAGGAGTAAGAAATGTTCACAAAATTAAAAAATACGGATTCAAAGAAGGACTTAAAAGAACTATAGAAATGTACTTCCAATTAGCGTTTTATTTTATAAAGAATAAAGTTAAGTTATTTTAATCTTTTGCTGCGGGGCCTGGATTCGAACCAGGACTAACGGCTCCAAAGGCCGCTGTGCTACCGTTACACCACCCCGCAATTTTAAAAAAGTGGGCGGGACAGGACTCGAACCTGTGACCTTCTCGACGTCAACGAGACGCTCTGCCAACTGAGCTACCCGCCCTTACATTTATTATTTTAACATAAATAGGAATGTTCCACAATTTCTTACCTTCTCTTGTTTTCCAATAACCTTCGGAAGGAATTAATAAAATTTTGACATTATTTATTTTTCTTTTTGCCCATTCTGTATTATGCACAGGTTTTAGTTTTTCATCTAAAATAATAATTAAATCGGGTGCTTTATATTTTATCCTGTTTTTATCGTCTATTAAGTATATATTTTCATTTTTTACATAAATTTTATGTTTTTTAAAAATAACAAAACCTTCCAAAAAGCCTCCTTTGCTTTCTAAATTGGCTTTTTGAAAAGTTTCTTCTAAAACTTTAAATTTACCTAAGAGCTTTTTCAATTCATTCCAATCTTTTTTTATTAAAATTTCTCCTACTTTTAAAGCTTTTGTAACAGTATTTTTAATGCATTTATTTTTAATTTTATTTACCTTAACAGGATATCCTATTACAATTCCTGCGCCTTTATCTTTGAAAAAATTTCTAACAATGCTTTCTATTTCTTGAGCGCTAAAATCTTCATCGAGATATAGAATTTTATTTCGAATATAACCTAAAAATGGGGTTAGTTTTAATTTGTAAACACTAAATAGATCCATTTGCACTTCAGGAGCAGCTCGGCCTCCAACTAAATCAGTATCAACAACCGGTAAATTAAGATAGGCTGATGCTTGAAAAGCTAATATTTCTGCTCCTATTTCACCTGGTATAATTCCCGAAATTTTTTGTATATTAGTTAATTTTTTATAATGTTTGAACGCTTCAAAAATTAATGATTTAAAATCTAACTTAGCTTTAGAAGGATCTCCTACTGCGTATATCGAAATAATATAATCGGTATCCTTGAATTCTTCTATATCTGCTAAAACAATATATTTTTTAAATTTAAAAATTTCTTCTGCAATTTTTAAACTTTCTTTATAGGACAACCCCCCACCACATCCATAGAATAAACTACCCCATAACAATTTTTTTATATCTTCTTTATATAATTTTTGCATTTTTAATACTTAAATTAACTTAATTTAAAAAATTTTAACATAACATATATTTTAAATAAAAAATAAGGTGGAGAAGTAAGATTCTCCACCTTTTTACATAATTTCATATTTATTATTCTATTACTTCCTCTTTCCCCCTTTCTGGCCTGAAATATGGATGGGGAATCCCCAATATTCCTACTAATGTTGTTATTACACGATTTGTTTTTCTCATAGCTTCTAATGGTAACCTCAATTCAACTAACTCTTCTAAGCCTATGATTGAAATATTATATCTTTCTAAAGCATACAAGTATAGCCTAACGAAACTATCAGGAGGATCATCTTCTCCTAAATGGAATTCTATAGTCCAATTACACAGTGTTCCTTTTACGTTTTCTACAATTTTATCAGCTTCTATTTTTATTATTTCTTCCATCTTACTTTTTAGGTTAAACGGTAGCAATCTGCAATATACTAGATATTCTCTTAGGGGTACGTGATATAAAACTTTGATAGGTTCTATACCACAGGAATTTTCCATAAATTCTAAAGCCCATTTTTGCCATTCTAACATTTTGTTAGCATATAAAGTGGGGAAAGGAGGATAACAGACTGCTTCTATTTCTCTACCTCTGGATATCATCTCTAATATTTCCTCTCTCTCACGAGGTAAAGCTAATGATCTTTCTGCTCCTTTTTGTCCCATTTTAACTGGTTTAAAGCGAACCCTCCATCTAGCATCAAAAAGACATACACCTGTAACTATGACCGCTTCACCAGCATTGGGCATAAATGGCCACCATCCATGTAAGAATGGACTGCTTTCTAATCTTAGCATTATGTTTTCTTTAGGATATATAGCGATAGTGATGTCATTTAATTTATGTAATTCCCACATTACGTATTTCTGCATAACGACCACCTCCTTGTTGAAGTGTGCTTTATCCCTGAAAAAATCTTTTTAAAGATTCTTTCAGGGATAAATTTAAAAAAGCCGACTTAGCCGGCCTTAAGTTCTTTAAAAAATATTTTTGCAAAATCAAAACTTAAGGCCGGCTACCGACCTTCAACAAAATAAACAAAATTAATCCTTTTATTTCCTTTTGAATTTCTTTATGCATATTAAAAGAATTTTAAACTATTTTAGATGTCTTTGTCAATACCTTTTATCTACAATGAGCGGCGGACGGGATTCGAACCCGCGACCTTCTGCTTGGAAGGCAGACGTTCTACCGCTGAACTACCGCCGCAAGTGTTTATATATAAATTATACATAAAATTCCATCCATAAGAAAATCAATTATCTCCGGTTTAATAATTCAAAATAAAACTCAAAAATTTTTATCTCATAAATCGCACTATCAGTACATATGTTCTTATAGTCCCAGTTATTAAATTTAAATGACTTATATTAAAGATGTAAATTAATTTGCATATTTGCATTATAAGGACATATGTACGAATAGTCTCGCATTAATGTTTTTTCATCCGAAATAGTCAGAAAAATTTGTCCGAAATAGTCCGTGTATAGTCCGAACAGTTTCGTACTTGTACTATAAGGACATATGTCCGTATAGCGCAATCATTATTATACAGGTTCATTTTCTTAATTTCTTAAGAAATTAAGAAATTGGAATTGTAAAAATTTATTTATATTATTTATATAATATACAGATAATTACCGGATAGATTACTGATATAATAATCGAATAAACTATGTTTTTTAATACAAAACAATATTCCAAAATTCTGCAGAATTTTAGAATAAGTTTTGTATATGAAATCAGTAAGGTTATTTCAAAATCAAAAATCAAAATTATACATACTTATAGTGCATAATTATTTTTAAAAATTTTTGCATTGTACTATTCGAACATATGTCCTTATAGTACACTTCTTATTTATATTTTGCACTATTTGTACATATGTTTGTATAGTACAAATCTATATTTAAAAATTTTATTTAATCTTTGCACTATTTGAACATATGTTTAGTACAATTTGCATTTTTTAATCTTTCCTTGTAATATATCTAATTAACCATCAAAAATATATGAAAAATCAAAATAATAGCAAAAACATCAAAAATAAATCTTTTACCCTTATAGAACTAATCATAGTCTTAGCTATGATCTCTATCTTAGTAACTATCTTCATAGCAACAATAAAACCTATAGAAATCTCTAAAAAACAAGAGATAGTAAAATAATAGAGCTGATCTTAAAAACATAGAAAAAGCAATAGATTTACTATATTCAACTTATCCTAATTTTATAGAAATTAAAGCCTTATACGAGACAACGAAATTATTATTGATTTTAAAAAAATTAAGAAATTCGTAAAAATTTTATCTTCATAAATCAATAATAGGGGTGTTTTTTGATTTATCTTATATAATTTAATTAGTATTAAATACTTCAACTAGGAGGTGGAAAATATGATTGAAGAATTAGAATTGTGGAAGCATATTAATTTTTTGTCTCTTTATCCAAGAAATCCTGGAAGTAAACATTATTATGAAACACAGAAGTATATTTTTGAATTTTGGGAGAAATTAGGCTATATAGTTATTGAAGATAAATTTCCTTATTTAGATTTAGACAATACAAGAAAAATAGGAATTAATATCATTGCTAAAAGTGAAGAATCTGAAAAGCCTATTATTATAGTTGGAGCACATTATGATAGCATTGAAAACTCGCCTGGAGCAGATGATAATGCTTCTGGAGTTGCAGTTATTTTAGAGATATCTCGGTTTATAAATTTAGAATATCTTAAAGATAAAAAATATGCTTTGTGGTATGTAGCTTTTGATTTAGAAGAAAGAAATATGTTAGGAAGCAAAATCTTAGCTAATTATATTCAACAAAAAAATTTACCTGTGAAATATGTAATTATTTTTGAAATGTTGGGATATACTTGTAAGAAAAAAGTTATAAGAACTATTCCTAAGTTGATTCTTATAAAATATTGGGATTTATTGCTTAAATACTTATTTTTAGAAAATAACTTTATTGCTGTTGTTGGTGATGAAAATTCTCAAGACTTAGCAAGAATATTTGAAAAAACATTAAGTAATGAAGTAAAAGTTATTAACTTTTTAGCTAAAAATAAAGGTTATAACTTTCCTATTACGAGAATAAGCGATCATTCTCCGTTTTGGGATCTAAATATTCCAGCTATAATGATTACAGATACTTCATTTTTAAGAAATCCAAATTATCATAGATATACTGATACTTTAGAAACTTTAGACTTTAAATTCTTAACAAAAGTAGCTAATGGGATTTTAGAAGGAGTAAAAAGATTGATAGAAGTTTGATACAAATAATAAAGGGAGCGCTTTTGTCGCTCCCTTATTTGTTTTAACCTTCTATTTTCACACCCATACTTCTTGCTGTTCCCTCTACTATTTTCATAGCTTTTTCTATATCATTGGTATTCAAATCAGGTAATTTTTCTTCAGCAATTTTTCTTAAATCTTCTTTTGTCAATGTCCCTACAAATTTTCTGCCAGCTTCTCCGCTGCCTTTTTCAATATTTAGATACTTTTTAATCAAAGCGCTAACCGGTGGTTTTTTAAGAACAAATTCAAATGTTCTATCTTCATAAATTGTAATCTCTACAGGGATTTTCATACCTTTAAATTCTTTAGAAGCTTCATTAAATTTATTACAAAACTCTCCAATATTAATTCCATATTGAGCTAAAGATGGACCTATAGGTGGAGCTGGAGTAGCTTCACCAGCAGGAATTATTAATTTTACTTTTGCTTTAATTTGCTTTTCCATTTTTTATAATTTTTTAACTTGTAAAAAGTCAACTTCGACCGGTGTTTCTCTATTGAAAATTGAAACTACAACTTTTAATCTTCCTTTTTCTCTATCTACTTCTACTACTTTACCTTGCAATCCTTTAAACACACCTTGGGTAATCTCAACAAGGTCATTTACTTTAATATCCATTTCAACAGGAGCTTCTTCAGATTTAACTCTTTTTAGGATTTCTTCCATTTCTTTAGGATCAACAGGCAAAGGAGTAGTTCCAGCTCCTATAAAGCCGGTAACTTTAGGAGTATTTCTTACAAGATACCAAGAATCATCAGTTACTATCATATCTATAAAAACATAGCCAGGGTAAAGTTTTTTCTCAACTAATTCCCTTTTGCCACCTCTTACTTCCCAAACTTTTTCTTTAGGAACCAAAACATTAAAAATTTTATCTTTCATATCAAAAGCTTCAGCTCTTTTCATAATAGATTCAGCAACTATATCTTCAAAACCTATTACGGTATGAATGGCATACCAAGCTCTACCTAAATATAATTTCTGTTTAGGCATTTTTTGATAAATTCAAAAATACTTTAATTGACTTCTTAAATTATAAACAAAAATCAAAAAAGAATCAAGAAGCAAAAATCTTTAAAATACGCTCCTTACATGACGGTATCTTTCTTGGATTTCTGCCTCTATTTCTTCTAATGGTTTGCCGTATTTTAAGGCACTTAATTCTTTTACTTTTTCTGCTAATGAAAAATCTACGGGCTTAGGTGGTAATGTTCTAATATTGAAAGGATCAGAGACATAACCATCAATTAAAAGTTTAATATATAAATTATAGTTTGGAATATTCACTAGATCTACTTTTGTAAATACTGGAGCAAATTGTTTTTCTAAAAACTCAGCATCTTCGGTACCAACTCTAAAGCACATTATAGTACCTACATTACCGAAAACAGCAGAGGCAATTTCTTCTGGTAATTGTTTTATATATTGATGAGCTAAAACCATTGAAAGTCTATATTTTCGAGCTTCAGATAAAATTGAAGCGATTCCTTTAAAAGCAAAGTTTTGAAACTCATCGATAAAAAGATAAAAATCTTTTCTTTGTTCTTCAGGAATATCTACCCTAGAAAATGTTGCTGATAATATTTTTGCTACCAAAATCATACCTAAAAGATAAGCACTTGTTTCTCCTATTTTTCCTTTTGCAAGATTCACAATTAATATTTTTCGATTATCCATTACATATCTAAAATTAATACTTGATTTTGGCTGAGCTATTATTGGCCTTACGAAATCATTGGTAATGAAAGGATTAAGTTTAGAGGTTATCCAAGTAATCATATTTTGCAAAGAAAGTTCTCCTCCAACTACTGTAGCTTGTTTTGTCCAAAATTCTATTACTGGATAATTTTTACATTTTTTTAAAAGTTCTTCTCTAAATCTTTCATCAACAAATACTCTTGAAACTTCTAATAAAGTATATCCCCAAGAAGGATCATCCATAATTAAAAGTAAAGCATTCCTTAAATATTGTTCAAACATTGGGCCACCAGTGAGTTGAAGGTTGTAAATTTTATCAATTATTTCAATTAAAGTATTAATAATAAAAGTTTTCTGTTCTGGGAAATTAGGATCATATTCTAAGATATTTAACCCAATTGGTCTTTTAATGTCACCTGGACTAAAGTAAATAACATCATCAATTCGATTAGGAGGCAATAATCCCAATAGTTCCTGGGCAACATCTCCGTGTGGATCAATAAAACATATGCCATCGCCGTTTTCCATATCTTGCATAGCTATATTTTTTAGAAGTGTTGTTTTACCTGTCCCAGTTTGTCCTATTACATATATATGTCTTCTTCTATCGTTTCTTTTTATTCTTACTAAAACTCTATTTCCCTGATAAATGCTTTCACCTAAAATTACTCCTTCTGATGGTAAGTTAGATGGAGGTGGAGCTGATCTTGAAGCTAACCAATGGATTAAAGGTGACTTAGAGTAGGAAGTTGGAAAATGAATAATTGATGCTATTTCTTCAGAATTTAATATTACACTTTGAGAAGAATTAAATAGCCTAAAAGAAAATTCGTAAATAAGGTTTGAGAGCCTTCTGCCTTTCACCCTGTTTATAGTAAATTCATTTATGCCCGGATTAATAAATTGATGGAATGCTGATTCTATGGTTGATATTATTTCTTCTGCTTCGAATATATTATTTGCTGACATTAAAATTCTTATATTCACTTTAAAAAATGGTTTCAGCATTTTATTTTCAATATTTTTAATAAGATGTTCGTCAATCATTTTTTTTCTTTCTTCCATTTCCTTCTTTTCTTTTTCTTCTTTGGTTTTAAAAATTTCTAAATATTCTTTATGGCTAATAGCTTCTTCAAATGATTTTCCTTCTTTTAATTTTTCTATTACTTTTTTAATTTTTTTCGATTCTCTTCCACCTAAAGGTTGTATAATTACTTGATAGGCTAATCCTTCTCCTTCTTTTTTAAGCTTGTTAAATGCTGCTAAAAATGCATCTAAGGTATCTATATTACCTATTGCAATTTCTTTGTATGTCCTAATTGGTCTAAAATAATGATTTTTTAGTTTTATATAAGATCCTAAAACAATACCTTCGGGATTGAAAATATTATAATCTTCTTTAACTAATAGAACTTCTGAACCAGGCCAAAATGCCTTTATTGATTTTTGAATCTGTTGAACATATTTTTTAGGAACGCTTACATAAAAGAATATTTCTTCCCCATAATGAGGTGTAGCAATTTCAAAAACAATCGGGTTTTTTATATTGGTTAGAGAATTTATAAAGTTTTCAAAATTATTAATTTCTTCTATAACTTTAACCTGTGCTTCAGTTTTAGGTAAATAATGATATTTAGGAAGTTCTACAAGTAACAAAGCGTAATTTAATGACAATCTTATTTTTTGATACTCCATATATCTTTTTAAAAGAAGTATTGTAAAATAAATAAGCAAAAAACCTACAATACCTGTAATAAAACCACTTAAATATACAAGACCGGGCGAGAATGAAATTTTATGTGTAGCTATAAATTCCTGAATAAAATTCATTTTATTGGTTTTAATTTACCTTGTTTTATTAATAAATCATAAAAATGTCCTGCTAAAATATCATGAAGTTGATCTAACAAATGTGGGTTATTTAATTTTTTAATAAACGCTATACCTTCTAAAATACCTTCTTCTAAAGTTACATAAACTGCTTGAGCCAATGTAGAAGAAATATTTTTTAATGATTCGTGATGAATCTGAGCTTCTCTTTTTACCTCTGGTAATTCTTCTATTTCTTCTGTTAATTTTTTTAAAAATTCTGAAATCTCTTTTTTTGCCTCTTCTTCCTTTTTCTCTTCTTTTCTTAAAGTTTCAAAGTGTGGATGCTCTTCAAAATGTTTTAAAAATTCTTTTTCTCCTTTTCTAAGGCCTTGAATTTCCCCTACCATTTATTTAAAATTATAAATCAAAATGATAAAAATTTACAATTCTTTAACAAAAAAGAAAACAATAATTAAAAAAAGGAACTTGAAATTATTTGTTTGTGGCCCAACTGTTTATGATTTTAGTCATATAGGACATGCGAGAATTTATATTTTTTTTGATGCTTTTGTGCGATTTTTAAGAAAAAATGGTTATAAGGTTAAATTTTTAATGAATATTACAGATGTAGATGACAAGATTATAAATAAAGCAAAAGAATTAAATAAGTCTCCATTTCATATTGCTAGAAAGTACGAAAAGGAATTTTTAAAGGATATCGAATTATTAAAAATCAAAGTAGACAAATTTGCAAGAGCTTCTCAGCATATTGATGTAATTATCAAACAAATTAAAAAATTAATAGAAAAATCTTATGCTTATGTTACTAAAAGTGGATCAGTGTATTTTCGAACAAAAAAATTTAAAGATTATGGCAAATTGTCTGGGCAAGATATTAATCAGCTAAAAGATATAGAAAAAAGCGAAGAAAAGGAAGATCCTTTAGATTTTGCTTTATGGAAAGGTAGAACTGAAAAAAGCAAATTTGAACCTGTATGGAAAGCTCCTTGGGGATATGGTAGACCTGGTTGGCATATAGAAGATACTGCTATTACAGAAAAATATTTTGGAGTTCAATATGACATTCATGGAGGTGGTATAGATTTAATCTTTCCTCATCATGAATGTGAAATTGCTCAACAAGAAGCAGCATCAGGCAAAAAACCTTTTGTCAAAATTTGGATGCATGTTAATCTTTTGTATGTGGAAGGTAAAAAAATGTCAAAATCTTTAGGTAATTTTATCACTATTAGGGATTTTAGTAAGATTTATCCTTTGCGGTTTCTTAGATTTTTTATTTTAGCACATCATTGGAGAGCAATAATAGATTACAATCAAAACACCGTAAATGATCTTTGGAATAAATATATAAAAATTAATGAATTCATAACAAAACTTAAGCAATTTAAAATTAACAAAAAAATAAAATATAGTAAATTACAAAAAGAAATTCAAAAATCCTTAGAAGATGATTTTAATACTTCAAAAGTAATTAATCTTTTGCTTGAAGAAATAAATAAAATTGAAGGGAATCAAGAAGTAGGTCCAGATTTATCAAAAATTTTACAGGATTTAGATCAAATATTTGTATGTTTATACCCTTGGCAAAAGTTAAATAAAAAATTATTAGCTCTTATAGCAAAAAGGGAGAGGCTACGTCATCAGAAAAAATATGAAGAAGCAGATAAGATAAGAGATTTCTTAAAATCAAAATTTATATATCTTCAAGATACAAAATCAGGGCCGCTCATTATAAATTTAAATTAGATTTTTATTTCTTTTGCGTGTTTTTTGCGCCACTCTTCTATTTTTTTGTGATCTCCTGAAAGCAATATTTTAGGTACTTTTAGCTTTTTACCTTCTTTCGTAACAAAAATTTCTGGTCGAGTATAGACTGGAACGCTTAATAATTTATTAAATCTAGCTTCTTCTAAAGAGAGGGGGTTTTTAAGAACTCCTTTTATATGTCGAGCAACTGCATCTACTATAACCATAGCAGGTAATTCCCCGCCAGTAAGAACATATTTCCCTATTGAAATTGACATATCGACAAGCTTTTTAACCCTTTCATCAATACCTTCATAATGACCGCAAATAATTATTATTTGTTTTTCTTTGGATAATTCTTTTGCTATTTTTTGGGTAAATATTTTTCCTCTTAAATCAGTTAAGATTATTTTTCTCTTTTTGGTTTTATATGATTCTTTAACTTTTTCTAAAGCATTATAAATAGGTTCAATTTTAAGAACCATACCTGGACCTCCTCCATAAGGATAATCATCAGTAGTTTTATGTTTATCACTAGCAAAATCACGCAAATTCCAAATTTTTATTTCAATAATTCCTTTCTCCTGTGCTTTTTTTAATATTGATTGATTTAAATAAGAAAATGCTTCAGGAAATAAAGTTAAAATATCAAAACGAATTTTAGGCATTTAATTAAGATTCCTTAAGTTCTTCAATGATCTGATCTGTAGAAGTTTTCATCTGAGAAACTGGCTCTGGTTCTTCAATTTTTATATTAATACGAGCATAATTTTTGATACCTACGGCTCTCATTATTGTTTTAATAGCTTTAATCATTTCGCCTTTTCTACCAATTAAAAGACCCATATCCTGAGGATGAACTTTAATTTTCAAAAGAACACCTAATTCGTCTAACGACCTTGTTATTTTTACCGCATCTGGATTATTAACTAAATTTTTAACTATTGTTTCTAAGACCTCTACATATACTGGTTTATCCATTTTTTCTATATATAAATTAATTCGACCAATTACTCTCTTTTATTTTATTTTAACATTTATTTTGGAGGCGTCAAAAGGCAAACTATTAAGCCAAAATGGCTTTATTGTAAGTTCAGCTTTTTCTATTACTGGATATTTATTAAATATATTCTTAGCCTCCGCTAAATTTTTACCGACTAATTCTTCAACCAATTTTTTTGTATTTAAATAACCTTGTGCTGTTAATTCCCCTTCCACTAAAACTGTAGCAGTTTTTGATTTAATTTCTAAATTTAATAACTTCATTCTATTTATCTTTACATCAAGTATATTAGAATCTTTATTTTCTTTTAAATTAGCTTTAGAAAGTAAATCTTTAATAAATTCTTCAAATTTAGATTTTTTTACTCCTATTGATTGCAATTTGCCACTACCAGTAATTAAAATTTCTTTGGTTGGCTGACCTACAGAATGGGAAATATCTAATATTTTAATATCAACTAAATTTATGTCATCTGGAAATATATAATCTTTGTACTTAATTGCTAATTCTTGAAGTATTACTTCCTTTAATTCTTTTTCTAATTTAATTTTCCCTTCATTAATATCATCTACTGTAACAACAGTAGTATTTTCTCCAGTTATTATTGGTTCTACCAATTTAGCTTTTATCAAATTTTCCCATCTTGTCCCTATTAATCCTGGTATTGTAAATTTCGTATTAAGATCTGTTATTTCATATTCAGAACCAGCCTTTTCTGAAATTACATAAACCTCTTTTGATGATTTAGGCTCTAAATATACTCTTTCTGTAGTTCTATAAATGTTGCCTTTTTCTGATTGTATTCTTGTACCTTGTATTATAGAAATAGAATTTTGGGGATCTTCATTAATAAGCGCAATTTTACCTGATGGTTTTGGTTTGGAAGCTTTTGTACCTGAAGTAGGTTGTTTTACTGTATGATTTTTAGTAATTTCCACAAATTCTGCTGGCAATATTGCTTTTTCTAGATCAGCTGATGTAGCATTTGGATCCAAAATAATAGTTTCTTCAAATGGGATTTTTTGTTTTTTAAGATAAACTTCGATAGTAGCAGATGCATTTAAATTAGATAGAAAAATTAAAGCTCCAGTAATTACTATTAATAAAATTACAATAGTTAATATGCTTTTTTTATAATTTCTCTTTTTAGAGCTAGATTTGGTTTTGGTTTCTTCTTTTATAACTATTTTGGGTTTAACTTTTGAGGGAGGTATAATATCTGTAACAATTTTTGAAGCTTCTTGATATTCAAAATCCTCAAGAAAAATTTCTAATCCCACATTTTTTGCTAAGCTAGATAATCTATCATCTTCAGTGCTTATATATATTTTTTTTCTGTGTTTATTAGCTTCATGTTTTAAAATTTCCAAATTAGTAGGATGGAGTAAACATTTAGTATTTCTTGGAACTACTAAAACTATTTCTTTGCTTTCTACGTTTTTTATAGCATCTACAACATCACCAAGTTCTTCTGTCCCTTTTAGGTATAAATATTCTCTTTCCTCTTGAACCATTTTATCTATTTACATTCTTAGAAATTTTTTGATGTTCTTTAAATAAATTATCGAATACTTCTAATGCTTTTTGGGTTATTTCTATCTTTATTTTCTTTAATAACTCTTTAGAAATATCGAGGGGTAATCCATAAGAGGTGTATAACAAAAATAATTTTTCTCCTATTTCTTCTTGTGATTCATTCCCTTTTATTTTTTTATTAAATTCTCTTAAGCCTCTTTCTAATGTCCCTTCAAATTCTTTAAATTCTTTATCAATTACTTCTTTAATTTTAACATAATTTTCTAATTCATTGTAAACACCTTTAAATTTTTCAATCACAGCTTTAACAAAAATATCTTTTTTATCTAAGATTTTGTAAATTTTTAACTTTAACATCAATCTTCTTAAGATTCTTCTTAGTACATAACCTCTTTCTAGATTACTTGGTCTTACTCCATCAGCTATTAGAAAAACACTACCTCTTGTATGATCTAAAATTATTCTTAAATCTCTTTCATCTATTTCAGAATTTTCATTTAAAACATAGCTTCTTAAAGGTTCAAATAAATCTGTCTCAAAAACTGTAGGAGTTTTTTGCAAAACCTTCATTAACCTTTCAAAGCCCATACCGGTATCTACACCTGGATATTTTAGTTTTTCTAATTTTTTATTTTTATCTTGATAATACTCGTTAAAAACCAAATTCCAAATTTCTATATTATCAGCATATATTTCGGTTGTGGGTCCGCATGGACCCTCATCACCTGTTGGTCCCCAAAAATTATCTTCCTTACCAAATTTTTTTATTTTTTCATCACTAAAACCTAATTCTTTCCATATTTTATAACTTTCTTCATCAAAGGGAATATTATTTTCTCCTTTAAAAACGCTCACAAAATCTATATTTATATTAAGAGATTTTAAAAATTCATAAGCCCAATAAATAGCTGCTTTCTTAAAATAGCCACCGTTACCATAATCATTCGGGTCATCATTAACAACAGGTCCAAAAGAAAAATTACCTAACATTTCAAAAAAGGTTAAATGTCTTTCATCACCTATTTCATCTATATCTGTGGTTCTAAAACATTTTTGAATTGAAGCTACTCTTTGAGTGCCAAAATCAATATTAGGATCTTTTTCACGAGTGAAATATTTTTTAAATTGTTGCATACCAGCTGTAGTTAAGAGCACCGATGGATCATCATCAGGAATTAAAGAGGAGGATGGCATAATTTTATGACCTCTTTTTTCAAAAAATTCCAAAAAGTATTTTCTTATTTCCTCTGATGTCATTTTAATTTTTATTATATCATAGATATAATCATTCCAACCTTTTAGCAATTATTCCACCGCCAATTAAAATATCGTTATAATAAAAAACAGCACTTTGTCCCAATGCTATAGCTTTTATTGGTGTTTCGAATTCTAAAATTTTAGTTTCTAAATCAAAAATAGCTTTTGTTAAAGGTTGTCTATAACGGCATCGTGCTAATACGGAAATTTGATTATTTTCTTTAATATTCTCTAAAAACTTTTTACTCACTAAAAGATTTACATTTTTCAATTTAATTTTTCTAGAATATAAAACGGATTCGCCTTCTTTTGCAACAATTAAGTAATTTTTTTTAGGGTCTTTTAAGGCTACATAATACGGTCCATCTCCTGTTTTAATATTTAAACCATGTCTTTGGCCTTCAGTAAAGAAATAATAACCAGGATGATAACCTAAAATTCTACCTCGAGTATCTAATATCAAACCCCTATTTTCAGGTAAAAATTCTTTTAAAAAATCTATTAGTTTTATAGGGCCTAAAAAGCAAATTCCTTGACTATCTTTTTTCTCAGCTACAGGTAAATTAAATTCTTTAGCAATTTTTCTAACTTCTTCTTTTGTTAAATCTCCTAAAGGGAATAAAATTCTTTTTATTCTTTCTCTCTTTATTCCCCACAAAAAATAGGTTTGATCTTTATTTTTATCTTTAGGAATTTTAATAACTTCTTCGTTGTCTATTTTATCTTTTTTAGCATAATGTCCTGTAGCTATATAATCCATGCCTAATTTTTTTAAAAAATCAAAAACATAACCAAATTTTATCAATCTATTACACAAAGCATCTGGATTGGGAGTTAATCCAAGAGCATAATTTTTAATAGTATCTAAGGCAATAGTGCTTTGGTATTCTTTAGTAATATCAATAACATAAAATGGGATATTTAAAATATTAGCTACTGCCCTGGCATCTTCTTCGTCTTGAGGGTTGCAATATTTAGAAATTTTTAAATGAACGCCAATAACATCATAACCTTCTCTTTTCAAAAGAGAAGCTGCTACTGAAGAATCTACACCTCCTGACATTAAAACAAAAACTTTTTTCTTCATAATTAAATTATATAAAAATTTCTGCGATTAAATGGGACTATCAAAACATATGTTCTTATAGTACACGATATTTAAAAATTGTTTTTAGTTAGCATATAATAACCTCCGTAAAGGGATGATAAATCTTTAAGCTTGGCTTTTACTAACTTTACTTTAAAAGGCATTGTTTTTAAATTTTCAAAATTTATTTTTAATTGATCAAAATCTAAACTTTTAACCAGTGAACCGCCAATTATAATTATTTCAGGAGACCAGAATAAAGCTACATTTACTAAAAATCCAGCAAAAATTTTATTAACCATTTTCCAAAAATTTTTATCTTTTATATTTTCAGGTTTTATTTTAAAAATATTCTCAATTGCTTTTCCTGAAATTATTTTTTCTACTTCTTCAAATTCTATTTTTGAAAAATCAATTAAAAATAAGCTGTGTCCAGGCTCAAATCCACAAAAATTTTCATCTATATTTTTATCTACTATTCTAACTCCGCCAATACCTGTACTTAAAGTTATATAAGCTATTATTTTATAATTCTTACCTGCTCCGTAAATACTTTCTCCTAAACCAGCTAAGGCAGCATCATTTTCTAAGTAAACTTTGCATTTTAAAATCTTTTCTAAATCTTTTTTAATAAATTTATTTTCATAATTTAAAAGATTAGGAGCTTTTATAATTTTTCCTTTTTCTTTGTCGATCATACCAGCAAAACCTACACAAGCTTTTTTAATTTTTAAGTTTTTAAATTCATTTTCGATAAAGCTTAGAAAATTTTTGTAATTAAAAAATGTTGGAATTTTTTTAAAATTTTTTCTTAAATCATTTAAAGAGATGAAATAGGAAAATTTTGTTGTTGTCCCACCTATATCTATTACTAAGTTCATTAACTAAATTATAAAACAAAAGGGCAGGCAAAAGCCTGCCCCTGACTAAATTATTTTTTATCTCTCAGTAAAGAAAAATATTTATTTTACTTTCTTTTTGACTTTTAGCTTTTATTACAATTATTCCATTATTTATAATAAATTCTTTGCTCCCTTCTCCTTGATAAATTTTCTTTTCATTCTCCCAAATTTCAAAATTTACTTTATCTTCACTTTTTAATACCATTCTTTTATACTCACCATTATTTACAAATTGGTATGAAACTTCTATATTTGCTGGTACTGTTATTTCAATTGTTTCTTTGGGTCTCGTCAGATTAGAAATATTATTTCCTCCGCAGCTATATATGCATAATAAAAGAGGTAAAATTAGGAACATACTCTTCATATCCAGCACCTCCTTTTAGTTTTGCTAATTTAATTATATTATCATTCGCTCAAAATGTCAACTATTCAATATCAATTATTGCTTGATCGGTAAAATCATTTCCTGATTCATCTAAACAGCTTATTGAAAGAGTGGTTTTTTGATTAATAGGTCCTAAAGTTGTTTCTCCTCTAACAGGTTTTAGTCCGCTCCATTCTTGCAAATAAGGACTTGCTGAAACTGTACAAGTACTCATTCCATTAGAATCCCATCTTACATTAACATTGGCACCTTGAGCAACCCTAACATTATCCAAACCATTAACTTTAATATCTACAAACTTATTCAAACTTGACTCTTTAACATACACTATAACTTGATCAACAGCATCATTACCATCTTTATCTACACAAGAAATTGAAAATGTTGTTGTACCTGTTTTAGTTAAGGTAATATTCATACTGCCTTGAGGTTCCTTAAAACCGCTCCATTCTTGATAATAAGGACTTGCTGAAACTGTACACCTTTCTGCATTAGTAGATTGCCAACTTAAAGTTATAGAATCTCCAATATTTACATTTATAGGACCTTCTTGGTTATTAACTTTCAAATTAACAGAAAGAGATGGGGTAGTAGCTGAACCACCGCCAGAACCACCGCCACCACTTGTAACACCGCTACTTACAGATGATACTACACCACTACCTCCGCCTCCACCAAAGGTTATTTTCACTTCCACATATTTTTCTACAGTTTGATACTTATTTGAACATTTAATACCAAATTTAACATCTTTTGTTATATTCAAAATAGATCTTTTACCAGATAATGGAATTTCTCCTTTCCAGTTTTCAAATTCTGGAGAAGAAAAGGCTTCACATTTTTCCGCATTTTCTGCATTCCAAGATAAAGTTATTCCTGAATTATAGAAAACAAAAACTCTTTCTGCTTGATCATTTACTTTTATTTCAACTTTTAATGGGCTTGGAATATAAACATTAACTTTTATACTTTTAGTGATATAACCCTGGTCATAAGTGCAAAATATTCCAAAAACAGTATCCTGATTTAATTTTCCTATTGTTTTTGATCCTTTAAGATTGATAAAATTATTCCATTCAGGATTTATTGGTTGAGAGAAAGCTACACATTTATTTACATTTTTAGCTTCCCAATTAATAGCTATATTTTCATCAGGTTTTACATTAATTTCTTTATCAGAATTATTTATTTTGAAAATTAAAGATGGTTGAGCAACAATTTGATTTCTATTTACTGTCTTTCTTGCTAAAGTTTTTGTTTTATAAGTAGTTAATTTAATTTTGGTTTTAGTTTTCTCTTTTTTTGATTCTTTCTTTTTTTCTTCAACTTTTTGAAATTCTATCTTTTTGAAAATTGGTTTTAATTCTGCTTTTTTAGAAATTAATTTTACAGTAATTTTTTTTGAAATTAAACCACTAGGGCCAGCACAAGTTAAACTAAAAGTAGTTGAAGTATTAATAGAAAGGGATTCTTCACCTTTAACTTCTTTTTCTCCTATCCATTCTTCTAATTCGGGACTTGAAGAAGCTACACATAAGATTACATTTGACCCTTGCCATTTTATTTCTAAATCATTATCTTCTGTTTCAAAATCATATGAATGATTATTTATCTTAAATTCTAAATCGCTTTTATATGGATTTAAAATATTAGCAAGATATAACCTAAAGTTTTTAGCTATTTGAGTTTTTGTAAGGATAATAAAAAGCAATATTAAAATTAAAGCCAACAAACCAAAAATAATGGTTTTTTTCCTTTTTTCATTTTTATTTTCTATTTCTAAAGTCATTTTAGTAAAAAAATCAATTACGACTAAAATTTATTTGATTTTTAAATTATAACAAATAAAAAATAGATAGTCAAGTATTAAAGGCCCGTCTTTTTGACGGGCCTTATTAAAAATTTTTATCAATTTTTTTATTTATTATCTAATCTATCGTAACTTTGGCACTTCCAAGATCAAGCTGGTACACATCCACTTGGTACCAGCCCTTGAAAGTGCCACTAGACACTTCTAATTTTATATATACTGTACCGCTTGCCGGTTTAGATATTGTAACCGGTGCAGGCGGTACAGCGTCTGAGGGAGAGTTAGCTTCTTTTACTAAAGTATTACCTTCGTATACACTTATCTTTATTCTCCAATTATTAGAATCTTGCGTACTTTCTAAAACACTGAAATGTATACTGTATGCTTTATCATTTCTTGAACTGAACCTAAACCAGTCTATTCTATCTTTTGTAGTATGGAATATTTCTCGTCCCGAAGCTTGATTATTGATAAATGTTAACGCTATTGCTCCAGATTGATCATTATTTTGAGGCTCATTTATTCCGGTGATAGTTATCCTTACATCAGTTGTTGTAGAAGCACTAATATTAAATGGATCAGATATACCTTCTCCAATTAAATTATTATTCCTATCATATCCAGAAGCTCTAGCTACATAATTATTACCAACAGGCAATTCTATTATAATTTCGCTATTTGGTCGTTGAATTACTCCTGATCCGCTAATATTATTATTAGCATCATAAATTATAACAGTAATTTTGTCTACCGAAGTTGGAATATATCGAGATCTTAATGTTGATGTATCAATAGGTGTATTCCACCAATTAATAGTTATCCTAGCATATCCTTTTTCTATGGGAGGTAAGGGAGGTTGCAGAGAAGGTTGTTTTTTACCTCCCCCACCACATCCTACTAATGTTAATGTTGTAATTGTTAATGTAGCGAAAAACGAACGGCTCAACATACGACATCCCTCCTTGTTTTAGTGTGCATAAAAAAATTTTAAAATAGTATAAACTTTTTGTCAATAAAAAATATACACTTTTTTAAATTTTGTCAATAGTAAATTTTTATTTATTTAAAAATGATTTGAGTATTTCTTTGAACTGGTATAAAGATTTTATATCAATCCATTCGTTATCTGAATGGTAATTGCCTCCTTTTGGTTCAGTAATAATAAATGGAATATTATGCTCTGCTAAAAATCTTGCATCTGTAGCTCCATAAGATTTAGTAAATTTAATTTTTCTTTTTAGAATTTTCTCTGCTGTTACTATCCACTTTTTAACATATTCATTTTTTAGATCAGTTTTTATAGGATTACCCTCTGCCATTATTTGAATTTTAGCTTTTGGGAATGTCTTTTTAGCTATACTTAAAATTTTTTCTTTTTTATAACCAAATGGATATCTAAAATCTAATAAAGCTTCCATATAGTCACAAACTTGATTAGCTGCTTCTCCACCAGTTATTTTCCCTAAATTCAAAGTTGGTTTCCATGTAGGCTTTTTATACTCAGGAAATATTTTTCTTAATTTGTTAAATCCTTTAATAAATTCATCTAAAGCATTTTTTCCTTGCCAAGGCATTGATCCATGCGCTTTTTTGCCTTTAAGAGTAATTTTTAAATGTAAAACTCCTTTAGCTTCTGTTTCTAAACTAAAGTTTGACCCGCTATCTGGAATTATAAAAACTTTTCCTAAAAATTTTAATTTATTAATAACATAATTAGCACCATTAAAACCACCTATTTCTTCATCTGAAGTTATAATGCCACCAAAAGATATATTTTTCTCTTTCAATTCTTTTAAAATTTCAATTAAAACTGCTATAGCAAATTTATCGTCAAAAACTCCTCTCCCATAAAATTTACCTTTTGTTTCTCTAAATATAAAATCTTCATTTCTTGCAGGAACAACATCTAAGTGGCACATATAAACAATTTCTGGCTTTTCTTCTTTCCATAAAATTAAACTTTTATAGCTATTACTTTCAACTAATTTATAACCTTTTACAAAGTCTTTTATTTGAGAAATAATAAACTCAAAAGCTTTATCAAATTCTTCTTTGTTTTCTTCTTGATGCGTTGTTTTAAATTCTACTAATTTTTTCAATATTTCTTTCATTAATTTATAATTATACAATGATTATCGAAATTAAAACAAATAAAAAGAGAGAAATTGTAGATATTACAGATAAAATACAAGAAATTATCGAAAAACAAGATAAAAATACGGGCCTGGTTCATCTTTTTGCTTTGCATACAACTTGTGCTTTAACTACTGCTGATTTAGATCCTGGTACTGATTTAGATTATTTAGACACCTTAGAAAAAATTGTACCTAAATTAAATTTTAGGCATCCTCATAACCCTTCACACTTTCCCGATCATTTTCTTTCCTCTCTTATAGGTACGTCATTATTGGTTCCATTTGAAAATAAAAATTTAATTTTAGGAACTTGGCAAAGAATTATTTTAATAGAATTAGACGGTCCTCGCGTGAGAAATATAAAGGTAACTATTATTTAATAAGATTATTCACAAATTTGATCGTATTTTGATCTAGCTTCCCTGTCGCTTTTAATTGATTTTTGGACTCAACACAAATTTTATTTTTCTACAATTATGACTTCTAAATTATTAAATTTTTCTGATAAATTTTTTATTATTTCTTTAACTTTTTCTTTTTCTAAACCAACAACACCTGTTCCTAAAAGTGGTGTAGCAATTTTATAAAAATTATTTTCTCGACAATATTTAAAAACCTTTTCTAAAACTTCTTCTAGTTCTTTATAAGTTATCTTTTTATTATTTACATAATCAATTGTCGGAATATGAATTACTTTCTTTGCTTTTAGTTTTCCAGCAGTAGTTACAGCAAAATCTCCAATTGACACAAAACCTATTTCTTTGCTTTCTTTAACTAAATCTTCTCCAGCAGCTCTAGCAATCGCTAAAGCAACGCCTCCTCCGTGAATAAGCTCAGTATTTGCTGCGTTAATAATTACATCTGCTTCAATTTTTGTTATATCTCCCTTTACTTCTTTTAGCATCTTGAAAATTATATTTTAAACAAATTTTCAAAATTATTTCCAATAATATTGCTTATTTTCCCAATTTCTATATTTTTTATTTCAGCAACTTTTTGATAGACAAATTTAATATAAGCTGGCTCATTAATTTTGCCTCGATAAGGTTCAGGTGTTAAATAAGGAGTGTCAGTTTCTAAAAATATTCTTTCTAAAGGCAAAATTTTTACAATTTCTCTCAGTCTATTAGCCTTTTTAAAAGTTATTATTCCAGAAAAAGAAATAAAACCTCCGATTTCTAAAAATTTTTCTACTTCTTCTAAATTTCCCGTGCAAGAATGCCAAATAGGTACAACTTTAAAATTTTTCAAAATTCCCAAAACATCACTAAAAGTTTCCCTTATATGCAAAACTACAGGTAATTTATATTTTTCTGCTAATTGAAGCTGTTTCTCGAAGATTTCTTTTTGTTTATTTTTATCTGTTTTATAAGTATAATCCAAACCAATTTCACCTATGCCAATTATTTTTTCTTTTTTAATAAAATCCTCTAGTTGATTTAGGTCTTCATCCTTGAAATTATCAACTTCAGATGGATGAATTCCTATCATAGGTAAAACATTTTCAAATTTTTTAGAAATCTCAATTATTTTAAGCGCAGAATTTAAATTTACACTTGGAGAAATGATTAAACTTACACCAGCGTCTTTAGCTCTTTTTATAATTTCATCTAAAAAAGGTAAAATTTTTTCATCATCTAAATGAGCATGAAAATCAATCATTTACCTAAAACTATTAATATAGCACCTATAACTATTAATATCATTCCCAAGAAAACTTTTAAATTAAAAACCTCCCCTAAAATTAATGCTGAAAGTAAAATTACAAAAACTAAACTTAATCTATCAATAACTGCCACATGAGATGCTGGGCCAAATTTAAGTGCCAAAAAGTAAAAAAGCCAAGAAAGAGCACCAGAAATTCCTGCTAAGATAATTAAAAGCACATCTTTAGAAGTAAAAAGATTTAAAGAGAAGTTTTCAAATTTTTTCAAAAATAAACTTACAATTACTAAAAATCCAGCCATAATTAAAGACCTTATTGTTGTTGCTATTGTAGGATCAACGTTTTTTAATCCTAATTTCCCAAATATAGCCACTAAACTTGCAGTTAAAGCAGAAAGTAAAGCTAAAATTATATAGTTCATTTTTTATTATCAATTATTTAATTTCATAAGTAATAGTAACTTGAACTTTTATTTCTTGTGACCCTGTTTCTATTTGAGGTTGAGAAATTAATGGAAATGATTTTCATTTTATAAATTTTAACATAAATCCTCTATATTCTGTCCTTATATCTATTTTACTCAATTTTTTAATACCAAACAATATTCAGTCTAACATTCTATAGAATATTGACTTTTAGTTTTGTATTTTGTGTTTTTTCGTGTCATATTATTTTCGTGTTTTTTCGTGTCACTTTTTACAAAATATTTGTTAAAACTTCTTTCTTTTTATTCAAATAAAACAATTGTCACTTCAAAATGAGCTGCTGGTGGTCTATCTTTGGTCACAAAAACATAATCGTCTATTTGTTCTGCTAATTCGTAATTAAAAGTCGCCATCGGTTCCCACCATAAAAAATATTTTCTGGCAAAACATCTCCTTCTCCGGAATCACCAAAATTAAAAATCTGCCAATCTCCATGAATGAATTGCCTATATAGTGACCACAAAGATTTTTAACCGGCTTAAAATCAGCGTCAGTTATCGTTTTCTCAATAGCCCAACTTATATCTCCAACTCTATTTCCAGGCATAGCAACTTTGATTCCTTTCTCTAAAGCTTTTTTTTAATCTCTATTAATCTTTTTTTCTTTTGATCAATTTTTCCAATATAACTCGTCAATACCGCGTCCGAATAAACTACTTGATATTTAATGCAATAAATCCAAACTCGCTACATCTCCTTCTTTCAAATATTTTCCTTTTTCTGGATAACCATGGGCAACAATTTCGTTTGGCGAAAAACAAAGAGCCTATTGGTATTTTAAATTTGCAAAAGAAGCTTTATATCCTTTAAAAGCAGGTTCGGCTCCATAAGAATAAATTAAATCTAATAAATCTAATAAATTAAATCTAGGGATAATTTCTCAAAATAAAAATACTCTTTGCCCTCGGCAAGTTCATTTTTTAAAGTAATTAAAGTCCTACTCAATATCTCACCTACTTCCTTCATTTTTTAATACGTCTCATCGAAGGGCATACAAAATCAGGGGAGCTCTTAAAATAATTTATTATTTTTATTGATTTTGCCCCTATTTTTCTCTCAACATAGACGAAATTTCCTCAAGATATTTTCACAACATCCTCAGATCTTCATCTCCGAGTAGCCTTATAGTCCTCCTAAACATGTCCTCAATTTACCTCAAATATCTTGATATTTCCTCCACCATTTCCTCTCTGGAGGGCATTTCTTTTTATAGGGGTTGGCGGAATTCGCGAGGTCTTGGTTCTGCAATTGTTTTCAATGTTAATTAATTCGACCTTATGTTTTTATAATTTTATCACATACTTAAATAAAAAAATTTTATATGGGACGTCGTACGTCCAAAAATTATTTTATCTCAAATATTATATTTACTTGTACTTTGATTTCTTGGGAGCCGGGCTCTATTTGTGGATAAAATACTCCAGATTCTGTTGGAGCCTGGATTCCCTTTTCAAAACTCAATGGATAGATTTCATAAGGAGAAATTTCGTTAATATTTATAATTTTCCCCAATTTAAAGCCAGCTGTTTTGGCAATTTTTTCTGCTTTTTCTTTGGCATTTTTAATTGCTTTTTCTCTTGCTTTTTCTAAATAAACTTCTTTATCATCAACAGTAAAATTAGGACCATAAACATTATTAGCTCCATAATTTACTGCTTGCGACAAAATTTCTCCAATTTTACTTAAATCTCTAACTTTAACTTTTAAATCTTGATTTATTGTATAACCCGCAATTTTATAAGGAGATTTTGAATAATCATATTTTGGACTTACTAAATAATTTTCTGTTTGAATATCTTTTTCATCAATTCCCTTCTCTTTTAGAAAACTTATAATTCTATTCATTTTTTCGGAATTTTCTTTTTGAAGTGCAGCCAAATCTTTTCCTTCACTAATAACTCCAATTCTAACTTCAGCAATATTTGGCACAACAACCTCTTTTCCTTCACCTGAAACAGAGAATGTTCTTAATACCGGTTTTGATTTACTATATTCATATACAAACCAAAGAGTAGAAAAAGAAAAAATTAAAATTCCTACAATAATTGTTATTTTTAATGTTTTATCCATTTTTTATTTAAATTATTATACAATATACCGACTAAAAATTAAATTTCCATAAATATTCCTTGATCTTGAGCATTTTTGATTGAATGAATTTTCCATTTTTCAATTTTAAATCTTGGCATTCCAGGAGAACCTGAAGACATTTCTGGAAGGGTAATGCCATCAATTTCAAGTTTTTCAGTTAAAAGTTTATTAATAGCCTCTATTGGGATATGACCTTCAATAAAATATAAATACGCAGACTTAGCAGAAGATGACGCAGACTTAGCAGAAATGTTATTCCGGGTAGTCTGTGTCAAGTCAGTTTGATCTTCATATTGTCTGACTAGTCTGCGCTTAGTCTGCATAGTCTGCATCTCCAAAAGTTTCATCCCGCATTCAAAACAATCTCCAGGCTGATCTTGAGGTTCCATGTATCCCATTGGACCAACATATTTTTTCATCATAATAATAATATTAGACCCCCTAGGGAATCTTTGTTAAATTTTAGATTTCTTTATAGTTTTCTTTTAGAAATTTTTTGTACCAATTTTCAAATTGAGATTTTGAAGCAAAATGGATTTCAAAAGGATGGTAAACATCAAAATCTTCCAAAATTTCAGATAAAACCCTGCTTTTTTCTTTCTGATCAATTTCATTTTCAGTGATAACCAAAATATCTATATCACTATTGGGACCAAAATTTTCTGTTAAATAAGAACCAAATAAATAAATTTTTGTCTCTTCGCCAAGATTATTTTTTGCTCGTTCTTTTATTAAATTTATATAATAATCAATATTTTCTAAAAATCGCTCTCTTTTTTGTTTTCTTTCTAAAAGAAATTCGAAATATTTACCCATTTTTAAAAATATTCAATAAATCTTCTACAAATTTAAACATCAAATCAATTTGCTCTTTTAAAAATTGTGCTGGTAAATATCTACTTTCGATGTAAGCAATTTCTAAATCGTAAATTGTTTGTTTATAATTTTCTTTCAAACTATCTATTTCTTTAACTTTACCGGAGGCTATTTTATAATGATCTAAAAGTTCACTAATTTTATGAGTTTTTTCAAAATCACCTAAAATTTTCCATATCTCATATTTCAAAAATAACTGTACTGCTTGTTCAATATTAAAAGCACAAAGGTCATAATATTCTTTCTTATATAAATCTCTTGCCGTCTCTAAAAATCTTTCTGCTCTAATTTTTAAAATTTCTCCTTCTCTCATTTTTTATTCTGTACAACAATTAACTATTTTTTCAATTAAATTTTTTAACCAAGCGGATTTACTCTGATTCAACGCGGATAAACGCTGATCTTTATTTATTTCTGATCCGCTTTCATCTATCAAATATCCGCGTTCATCCGTGTTATAATCCGCGTTAATCTGCGGTGGTGTTAATCCGCGTTGTAATCCGCGTTCATCCGCGGGTATTATATTTAATTTTATTCCCCAAAAGATATTAAAAAGTTCGTAAGCTAAATCAAAAACTTCTTTAGCCTCATCTTTTTTGTTTTGATTTTGAAGTTTTGTTCCAACTTCAATAAATCTCATGCTAGCTGATAACGTATGTTTTATAAAGCACCACAGCTCTCCTTCTGGTTCCCCAACTAACCTTTTCCATCATCTTCTTTCTTATTTCTCTTACATGATTAAGCAAATCAAAATATTCATCTTTGCCTGTTTTTTCAGCAGTAAAATAAAGATGTTCTTCCATACTAATTAAATTCATGATTGCTAGCGTCAAATCCTCATCAGCAGAAAGATCAACAACTTTTTCTTTAAGTTTATTAATTTTTTCTATCCACTCTTTAGATGTTTTTATTTCCATAATTTAATTATACTACGAACTTATTTATACACGAATTTATTGCAAATCTTCACGAATTTTTCACAAATGTATTACACAAATTTATCACGAATTGTTTCAAATTATTCGCGAATATATTCGTGTTTAATTCGCCTAATTTGTGATTAATTAGTATTTTATTCGAGATTAATTCGTTCTATTCATGATTAATTTGTGTTTAAATAAATTAAATAAATTGTAAATTTAATCCAAAAATTATAAGTAAGATTAAAGTCACAATTATTCTTTGAAATAAAATTGTCTTGCCTCTTTTTTGAGATATCCACCTACTAATAAAAGGAGCAATACAAACTAAAAAACCACCAAAAATTCCTAAAAGCAAAGATTTATCAATCAAAATTAGAGTATTAATACCTAAATTGGGTAAGTATAAAGAATAATAATTAAAGATATAATTTTTCACTGGTAAATAAATCAAAATAAAAGTTAAAGCAATAATCAAAAATTCTTGCCCTTTGAAAAATTTCCTCTTAATTAATCTATTTAACCATTCACCAAAAGCAACAGCTAAAGCACCAATTAAAAATCCCAAAACTATTCTTTTAACTCCAATTTCGTAACCTAAAATGTCAAAACTAAAACTCCTTCTACACACAAAGGACGATGAGTAAAAACTACAAAAGGATAAATTAAAAATAAACTTAATAATCCTAAAATCAAAAATTTATAAACTAAATTGGAAACATTACTAAAATTCTTGCTTTATTTTCTTTTACTTCTAAGATTGAATCAAAAGGTAAAAATATTGTTTTTTCTTCATTATCTTTTTTAATTTTTATTTCACCTTTTTTAACAACAGTAATTAATGGATGATGATCAGCTAAAATTGAAATTTCTCCTAAATCTGTTTCGCAAATTAAAACATCTACCTCTTCCTCTATATAATTTTTTTCTATACCAACTAGTTCGAGTTTAAATTTTTTCATAATTTTTTCCTCGGGACATCTTGATAGTATCAACCTGCACAACTTTCGCAAATCTTTCGTCTATTTAACATTTGAGCAGCATTAACACTATGTTGATAATACAAAGATTTAATACCCCTTTGCCAAGCATAAAGAATTAAATCATTGACTGCTTTAGGAGGCGTAAAAGGATTAATCATTAAATTTAAAGATTGGGATTGATCAATATATTTTTGTCTATCTGCTGCCTGATCAATTATCTCATAAGGATCAATTTCTTGAAAAGTTTTGAAAACAGCTTTTTCTTCTTCTGAAAGAAAATCTAAATGTTGAACCGAACCATCGTGATACAATATTTCTCTCCAAACATCTTCTGTATTTTTACCTTTCTTTTCCAGCAATTTCTCTAAAAATGGATTTTTAATTGTTACTTTTATTTTATCTATGTCTTTTACATAATAATTTGAAAAATATGGTTCAATACCTGGAGAAACTTGACCTAAAATGAATGAAGAAGAAGTTGTTGGCGCAATAGCTAAAAGAGTTGTGTTTCTTCTTCCATATCCTTTGAGTATTTCCGGCTCTCCATAAAGCTTTGCTAATTCTTTAGAAGCATTATAGGCTCTTTCATAAATTTTCTTGAATATTTCAATATTTAATTTTCTCGCCTCTTCGCTTTCAAAAGGAATCATTTTACTTTGAAGTAAAGAATGCCAACCAACCACACCTAAACCTAAAGCTCTATTGGCAACCGCAAAATTATAAGCTCTTTGCATAAACTCAAAAGCTTGTCTTTTTTCTTTATCTTTTGAATCTCTCATAGCTTCTAATTTTTTAATAAAATCTTCCATCACTGCATCTAAGAAAAATACAAGAGTCTCTACTGCGTCAGTATCTTCCCACTCATCATATTTTAAAAGATTTATAGAAGAAAGATTGCAAACAAAAGACCATTCAGGATTTGAAGGAAGAGCAATTTCGGTGCAAAGATTGCTGGCATAAATTTTTAATTTTTTATCTTTATAAACATCTACGGTGTTCTTATTAACATTATCAATAAAAATAATATAAGGATAACCGATTTGATATCTTCTTTGAATAACTTTTGCCCAAATTCTTCTTTTTTCTTCATCACCCTTTAACATATCCTGTAACCATTCATCAGTTACTGTCACTCCATAAGTAATTTTTTGAATAGGATGTCCTTCTGTTCCTATATCTAAAAATTCTTCAATATCACCATGATCTATTGGCAAATAAGGAGCAAATTGCCCTCTTCTGGTTGAACCTTGAGAAATTACATCGGCAATTTTGTCAAAAAGTTGCATAAAATGAACTGAGCCCGAAGTTTTCCCATAGTCACTTTTTATCAAAGACCCTCTTGGCCTTAACTCACCAAAATAAGCAGATGTTCCTCCGCCAAATTTACTCATCATTCCAACTTCACCTAAAGTAAATAAAATTGATCCCATATTATCTTCAATATATGATCCAAAACAGCTTATTGGTAAACCCCTTTGATTGCCAAAATTAGTCCAAATAGGCGTAGATAAAGAATAAAACCCCAGACTCATATATTTGAAAAATTTTTTAGCAAAACCATCGATTTTTAAATATTCTTCTGCTTTTTGGGCAATTTCTTCAATTCTTTTTTCTGGAGTGTAACCTGGTAATAAATAACCTCTTGAAAGAAACGTTCTGCTGTATTCATTAAGCCATTCGAACATTTTTTAGAAAATGTCGTCGGGAGTTATACTAAACTGCCGACGACTATAATTAATTGACCTTTTGAAAAAGAAATCAGTATGTTTTGTAGTAATCACTTCCTCTTCAAACCAAATGGTTTCTTTGATCGCTTTTTCATCAACTTCAAATATTTTAGGAAAGCCAACCATCTCTAAATCTCTATTAATTCTATTTTTTATAAATTCCTTAATAGTATATTTTGACAAAAATTCCAAATCTCCTTTTTCTAAAATCCAATCAATTAACATTTCTTCGCTTTGATAAAATTCTTTACAAAAATCAGTTATTGATTTAATATAATTTTCATCAAACCACTCTGGGTTTTCTTGCTTAATTATATTTATAAGTTCAATACCAAAAAGTCCATGAATTTGCTCTTCTTTAGAAGTTGCCTCCACTGCATTAGAGGTTCCTTTAAACATATTTTTATATTTATTAAATGACATAATAACTAAAAATTGAGAAAAAAGAGAAACATGTTCAACAAAGATTGAAAAAAGTAAAATTGCTTTACTAAATTCTTTATTTTCTTCACTTAAAGCAAGTTGCTTGGCTCTTTCTAAGTAAAGATATCTTTCTTTTAATGGTTTAATTTCATTTATTTTTTCAAACTCACTTTCTAAATTTAATATTTTCAAAAGATGACTATAAGCATCCATATGTCTAACTTCACTTTCAGCAAAAGTATATCCAACTGCTGCTATTTCTGGTTTTGGTAGTTTTTTATAAATATCTCCCCAAAATTGTTTTACCATCAATTCTATTTGAGCAATAGCTAAACTTGAATTTTTAATAGCATTTCTTTCTATCTCATTAGTTCTAACCTTAAAATCTTGAATATCACTTGTAAAATTAAATTCAGTATGCAACCAATAAGAATGTCTAATAGCATCAACATAATCAATTAACTCCGGATATTCGTATGGTTTTAAATTTAATCTTTTTTGAAAAATATTTCTTTTTCTTAATCTGGCTCTCCAATCCCTATAAAGTATATAAGCTTTTGCAGTTTCATATAATCCCTCTTCCATCAAAGCTCTTTCAACTAAATCCTGAACTCCTTCTACCGTGGGAACAAAATTTCTATTTTCAGCTTTTTTCTTTTTCAGTTCTTCTACGACCCTATCTGCTATAATCGCGGGAATATTTCCTATTTCTTTATTAGTGGCTATCAATGCCTTTTCTACTGCTTTTTCTATCCTCGTTCTATCAAAAGGCACTATCCTTCCATCTCTTTTTATGATATGTGTTAATTCTATTTCTTTGTCCATTTTTACTTAATAATTAATAATTAATTTTTTATTGTTAAAATTTTATACAAATTATTTTTAAAGTCAAATTATATCCAATAATTAAATTAGTTTGATATAAAGCCATAATTATAGCACTATCCACAAAAACCTAAAGAGTGCTACAACATATTGTATTAAGTCATATCTTTATGTTAAAAATATGGTATTTACTCAAATAATACCCCCTTCATATAAAATTCATCTTCTGGTATTTCATCGTATTCTCCTTTAATAAGTTTTTCAAATTCTTCTACTGTTTTTTCTAAAGGTACATATTTTCCTTCTCTTCCTGTATAACTTTCGGCAACAAAAAATGGTTGTGATAAATATTTTTGGATTTTTCTTGCTCGATAAACAGTTAATTTGTCTTCTTCTGGAAGTTCTTCTATTCCTAAAATAGCAATAATATCTTTTAATTCATGATATCTTTGTAAAATTCTCTGAACTTCTGTAGCTACTCGATAATGTCTTTCTCCAACAATTTTGGGATCTAAAGCTAATGAATTAGATTGTAAAGGATCAACAGCTGGATAAATTCCTTGTTCTGCTATTTCTCTTGAAAGAACAATAGTTGAATCTAGGTGAGCAAAAACTGTTGCTGGAGCTGGATCGGTTATATCATCTGCAGGAACATAAACTGCTTGAAAAGAAGTAATTGAACCATCTTCAGTAGAAGTAATTCTTTCCTGAAGCATTCCCATTTCTGTAGCTAAAGTTGGCTGATAACCAACTGCTGAAGGAGATCTTCCAAGTAAAGCTGAAACTTCAGAGCCTGCTTGAACAAATCTAAAAATATTATCAATAAATAAAAGAACGTCCAATTTTTCAATATCTCTAAAATATTCAGCTAGGGTCACTCCTGCATAAGCTGTCCTAAATCTTGCTGCTGGTACTTCATTCATTTGTCCAAAAATCATAGCTACATTTTTTATCACTCCACTTTCTTCCATTTCTAAAATAAGCTCATTACCTTCTCTTGTTCTTTCACCAACTCCAGCAAAAATTGAAAAACCTTGATATCTATAAGCAATATTATGAATAAGTTCCATCAAAAGAACAGTCTTCCCTACTCCAGCTCCACCAAAAAGCCCAACTTTTCCTCCTTTAATTACTGGTGTTAATAGATCAATAACTTTTATGCCTGTTTCTAAAATTTCAATTTCTGGTTTTTGTTTAGCAAATTTTGGTCCTGGTCTTATAATTTCCCATCTTTCAGATTCAATTGGCCCTTTATTATCAATAGGTTCTCCATAAACATTAATAACTCTTCCTAAAACACTTCTACCAACAGGGACTGTTAATTTTTTATATGTCCTTTCAACCTCCATATCTCTATAAAGTCCATCAGTGCTTTCGAAAGAAATACATCTTACTCTTTTTGAAGAAATAATACTTTCAACTTCTAAAAGAAGCCCATTTTCAACAACCCTTAAAACCTCATAAATTTCAGGAATTTCTTTTTCAAATTCTACGTCTACAACTGTTCCTATAATTTGAATTATTTTTCCTTTCATCTTCTTATGTCAATTAATTCTTCAGTAATTTTTTGTTGTCTCATTTTATTATAATTTAAAATTTCTTTTTCTTTTAGCTCTTCAGTATTTTCACTTGCTTTTTTCATTGTTATTGTTCTTGCAAATTCTAAACTTGCTTGTGCTTGTAAAATTAAAGCATAAAAGATTAAGTAAAATACCTGATTTAAAATTGTTCTAATAACTATTTCTGGAGAAGGTTCAAGAATATATTGAAACTCTTTAAACCTTGGCTCTTCTTTTTTCAAGCTTTCAAACTCTTTTGTTTTTATTTTAATTTTTTCAAGAAGTTCATTAATAACTTCTAAATCAAAAGGATAAACTTTTAGACTTTCAACAATAAATCCGCTTGAAGTTAAATTTGGTCTTACAAGATAAATTTCTTTGATTTTTTCTTTTTCAATTAAAAGTTGTAAATAACTTAAAAGCTCCTTAGCGAATTCTTCAGGCAAAACATTTTCAAATTTGCTAAAACTAAAAAGAAGCTGGTATTTCTTTTTAAAATATTTTTCAGCTTTCAAACCAATAGTTCCTAAATAAAAATCTCCGGTTAAAAATTCTTCTGTTTTTTTAAAAATAAGATAATCAAAACTTCCTGCTAAACCTCTATCTGAGGCTACACAAATTATTAATTTTTTACCTTTTGATAATATTTTTAGACTTGAGACTTCTTTTAATGTTTTTGGATATCTTTTAACAATTTCTTCAAAAATATCTAAAAAATAAAAAACATTTATTAAAATATTTGAGATCTTTTGGTAAACCCTTTGAAATTTTATTGCTGAAATCAAATTTATTGATTTGGTAATTTTTTGAAAATTGGTTAAAAATTTGATTCGTTTTCTTAAACTCAATAAATTTTTTGTTTTCATTTTTTAATATGGTCAAAAAAATAAATCAAGGCTTCTTTAATTTTATTTTCTAAGTCCTCATCTAAATCTTTTTTTGCTATAATTTCTTCTAAAATTTCTCTTTTTTCAGTTTCTAAATAATTTAAAAGTTTATTTTCTACTTCTTTAATCTGACCTAATTCAAAATCATCAAAAAATCCATTATTAGCAGCATAAATTAAAATAGCAATTTTTTCGAAAGTTAGAGGTTTAAAGTTTTCTTGTTTTAGAATCTCCATCAAAACTCTACCTCTCTTAATTTTTTGAGCAATTTCCGGAGGAAGTTCAGTAGAAAGTTTAGCAAATTCTTCTAATTCTCTAAACTGAGCTAAGTCCAATTTTAACTTTCCAGCAATTTTCTTCATAATTTTTGTTTGTGCTTTTGAACCAACACGAGAAACAGAAAGACCAATATTAATTGCTGGTCTAAAATTAGCTTTAAAAAGATCTGTTTCTAAATAAATTTGACCATCAGTTATTGAAATTAAGTTTGTAGGAATATAAGCAGAAATATCTCCAAGTTGGGTTTCGCAAATCGGCAAAGCAGTTAAGCTGCCACCATTTTTAAGTTTAGCTGCTCTTTCTAAAAGTCGTGAATGGGTATAAAAAATATCTCCTGGATAAGCTTCTCTACCAGCTGGTCTTTTCAAAAGCAAAGAAAGTTCTCTCCAAGCCCAAGCATGTTTTGTTAAATCATCATAAATAACTAAGGCATCCTTACCTTTATCTCGGAAATATTCTCCAATAGAGCACCCCGCATACGGAGCTAAATAAAGTAAAATTGGTGGATCTTCTGAAGTTGTAGCTACAACGATAGTATATTCCAAAGCACCTTCTTTCTTTAAAATCTCATAAAGTCTTCTAATCTTAGACATCTTCTGTCCGATAGCTACATAAATGCAAATTGGTGTTTCTAAAGGATCATTCTTTTGATTTAAAATAACGTCCAGAGCAATTGAGGTTTTACCTGTTTGTCTATCACCTAAAATAAGCTCTCTTTGCCCTCTACCTATAGGTATTAAAGCATCGATAATTTTTATACCAGTATGAAGTGGAGTACTAACAGGTTCTCTTTCCATAACACTAGGAGCTTTTCTTTCTAATGGATAAAACTCATTAGTTTCAATATTACCTAAATCATCTAAAGGCCTTCCTAAAGGATCAATAACTCTACCAATTAAAGATTCTCCTACCGGTACTTGAATTATTTTTTTAGTTCTTTTAACAATATCACCCGGTTGAATTTTCGAAAAGTCACTTAAAGCGGCAGCTCCAATAAGACCTTCTTCTAAATTCAAAGCCACTAATGGAATGTTCTTGTCTTCAACGATTAATATTTCTGATGCAAAGGCCTTATAAAGACCAGAAATCCAAACAATACCATCATTAAGTTTAATAACTTCACCGGATTCTTCAAATTCTGGCTTGGCTTCAATTTTTTCTAATTCTTTTTCTAATTTTTCTATCAAAAACCCTAAATCTTCCATTTTTCTGTCGGGATTATTTTATTTAATAAATTCTTAAAGGAAAAATCTATCAGATAATTTGAAGTTATAATTTTACCACCCAAAATTAAATCAGAATTGATAATTTTCTTTATTATTTTAATATTAATATTGAATTTTTCTTTTATCATTTTCTCAATTTCTTTTTCATCATAATCAAAAGCTAGATATAATTTTGCTGGTTTCTGGCCTTTTATTTGAATATTTCTTAGTTTTAAAAATTCAACAATGCTCTTTAAGATATGCACTTTACCTTCATTTTTCAAATTTTCAACTAACTTCTCAATTAAATTTTCTTTATTCTGCTTTACTAATTTAATTATTGCTTCACCGATAATCCTTGCTTCCATTATTTTGATAACATATTTTTAATAAATTCTTCATTTAACTCTTTACTAGCAAAAACTTTCTTTGCAACTTGCATTAAAATTTCAGGTAATTTTTCATTTAATTCGGAATAAAATTTTTGTTCCAATAATTCTTTTTCTTTATTTAATTCTAACAACATTTTTTCTCTTAAACCTGATATTTCTTTTCTTAGTTCCTCTAATTTTTGCTTTTTTATTTCTTCAGCTTCAAATAAAATTTTTTCTTTTTCTTGATAAGCTTTTTTTAAAATTGTGTCTCTTAATTTCTTTATTCTTCTTATTAACCTTTTACTTTCTTCACGAATTTTTAATCCTTCTAAGATTTTATTTTGCCTTTCTTGAATAACTTTATTTAAAGGCTGCAGCAAAAATTTATAAATAATAAAGAAAATCAAAAAGAAGTTCAATATCTGGGCTAATAAAATTTTGTAATCAATTCCAAAAGCTGAAAGTAATTCATTCATTATGTGAACTTAAGAATTAATGCAATTACTAAAACATAAATAGCAATAGCTTCGGCAAAGGCAATAGCTAAAATCATTGCAGTTTGAATCTTTGAAGAAGCTTCTGGATTTCGACCAATTGCTTTCATTGCTTCTGAGCCAATTTTACCGATAGCAAGAGCAGGAAAGATTACTCCTAAAACAATTGTTAGCCCTGGAATAATTATTTTGAAAATATCTGGGGTCATTTTTTTCAATGATGGCTAATTGCGACCTTCAAGAAAATACTAGTTAACGTAAAAAATATTAACGCCTGAATAAAGCCTACAAAAATTTCTAAAAGCATAAAAGGAATAGGAACCAAAAATGGAATTAAAAGACTAACTGAAAGAATCAAAATTTCTCCAGCTAAAATATTTCCAAACAACCTTAAACTAAAAGATAAGATTTTAGAAATTTCAGAAAATAATTCTAATAAGCCAATGGGATTTAAAAATTTTTTTATAAATTCGAATCTTAGCTTAATCAAACCTAAAATATTTGCTCCAATTACAGAAATTAAACCTAAAGCTAAAGTCATATTTAAATCTGAGTAAGTCGTTCTTAAAAGATGTGCTTTCTCTTCATGATGCTTAATATAAATACTTCCAAAGCCAGGTAAAATTCCAAACCAATTAGAAAGCAAAATATAGATAAAAAAAGTAAAACAAAAGGCAAAAATTTTGATATTTTTAACACCAGTCAAGTTAGACCAAAAATTATAAAAACCTTCATAAATGATTTCTAATAAAGTTTGGATCTTATCTGGAATTTCTTTTATTTTTTTATTAAAAATAATAGAAAAGCTGACAATAAACATCATAGCAATAAGTGAAGCTAAATATGTATTGGTGATATGAAAATTACCAATATTAAAAACTACTTCTGGTTTTAAACTGATCATCTTTTAATTTTAATAAAAAATTAATCAAATATATTATAAAAAGTTTTAAAATTTTTACAAATTTACTACTCAAAAATTATTGCAAATGCTGAAATCGCAAAAGAAAAGAGATTTAGTCTATTTAGGTTCGTAATGTAAAAATATATAAAAAGTTATTTTCATAATCTTAACAAATTACTTTATTCTCTGCTTTTCTCCCAATTTTCTGCGTTTTCTAAAATATCACCATCCTTAAACAAAATAGCCTTTAAAACCTCCCTCCATTTTGGTAATTTTCTTGTAAGCCATTCCAAATCTATAGCAAAATGTTCAAATTCTTCCTCCTGAGCATGTTCCATTATTTTTCTAACCTCAGGATCTTTGGTAACAGAAATTCTTTGCTGATACCAATTAATTGCTTCGGCTTCTTCAATTAAAGAAGCAATTATTCTCGCAAAATCTCTAATTTCTTCTTTTAATTCTTCTGGCGGTTCGTGGTATTGATCAAATCCTGCCATTTTTTAAAAAATAATTTAATTTCGACACTATTTATTATTTTTAAGGATATCTATATTATTTTATTATAAATTATCTCTAAAAGAAAAAGTTAAAATAAATAAAGAACAAAAAATTAATAAACTTCCTATAAGAAAGGCAAAGGTAAAACCGAATTTGGTCCAAATTAATCTAGCTAAAATGCCACTAAAAAGTTGACAAGCTCATAAATAGCATTGACCGTTCCTTGAGCTGTTCCTAAAAATTCTGAAGAAACATTTTTGCAATATAAGTCAGTTTCATTCCATCAATTAAAGCTAAGCTTAAAGAAAGTAAAATTATAGCTGGGAAAATTAAAAAATTGTTGTTTATGGAAAATAAAATAAAAGATAAAATAGAAATTAAAAATCCAATTTTTAGCATTATTTTTTCTTCATATTTATCTCCCAATTTTCCTAAAGGAAGAGTAAAGATAACAAAGAAAAAATTAAAAAGAAAATAAAAAAGTGGTAATGTTTTCAAAGAAAAGTCAATGGTTTGAATTATTAAAAGAACTAAAGATAGAGGAAAATAGCCTAAAGAAAAAACAAAAAAGGTTAAAAGATAAATTTTGACTGATGGTGAGAAAATTTTAAAATCAAAAACAAATTTTTTATTTTTTGAATCAGAATCTCTTTTATCTTCAACCCAGAAAAATGTGATCAGAGTAAAAAATCCTAAAAAGCAGCAATTAAAAATAGAAGTTTATAATTTAAATTCAAAAAAATAATTCAAAAGTCAAAAAACTGAAAAGCGGACCTAAATAGCACCAAGCGTATCAAAAGCACGATGAAAATTATAAGATTTATTAAGATCTCCTTTATCAGAAGAAAGATAAATTAAAGCATCTCTTGGAGCATCGCGAAGATCTTTACCAAAACGATCAAAAACCCTTAAAACGAAAACTTGTCAAAGACTATTGACAAAGTAAAGAAAAAATCTCGTTAAATTTGAAATCGCATAACCTAAAACAGCAAAAATTTTTCTTCGGTTATAAAAATCAGGAAGTCTTCCTAAAAAAATTTTCAAAATATTATTAAGAGCTTCACTAAACCCTTCTAAAAAACCAACAAACTATAAAGGAGCATTTAAAGATTTAACTAAAAAGCAGGCATCACTGAATAAATCATCTCATTAGAAAAATCATTAAAAAGACTTACCAAACTTCAATAAAAAACATTCTTATTCCCTCATAAAATTTTTTTCATTTTTCAATTTTCAAAAATGGTACAAAAATTAAAATCATAAGAGAAGTTAAGCCAGAAACAACAATAAGTGGTCCTAAACCAATTTTTGCATATAAATAACCTCCTAAAAAACTTGAGCCAATTGAACCTAAATTAATTATTGAAGTAAGAAAAGCAAACATACTACCAGCAACTAATGATTCTGTTTTTTGAGCAGCAAAAGTAAGCATTGTTAGAAAAGCTATCATCCCTAAAATACCAAATACAATTCTATCAAAAATAGATAAAGCAATGGCTAATGTTTGATTGTTTTTGACAAAATCTAAAAGATAAATTAAGCTAAAAAATGTGCCTAAACCTCCAATTAAAATACTAAAAATTAAAAGCTTTTTAAAATTTACTCCCCTTAAAAAACTTCCAAAAATCATTGCTCCTAAGGCTGAACCAATAGCAGAAATTGATCCTAATGTACCAATTAAAATTTTTGAAAATTTTAGTTCATCAACCATATAATAGAAAAATGGTGTTCCATAAGAAGGAGAAAAATTCCATAAAAATAAAAAGAAAGTAACCAATAAAAATTCTTTATTTAAGATTGCTGACTTGAAAACTTGTTTGAATTCATAAAATTTTAAAATTGCTTCTGGTTCATGCCTTAAAAGTAGATAGGTAACTAAAGCAACTGTAAATGGAAAGAAAAAGGCAATGCCAAATGTTGTCTGATAAGCTAATTTTTCTGCTGCCAGTCCTCCAGCAAAGCCAGTAATAATTTGAGCAATTGAAACTGCTAACCATTGAATTGATTGAAATTCTCTTAAACTATTTTCTTTTTTACCAATCTCAACCATATAAGCATCAGTCACTACATCTTGAAAAGCATAAGCAAAGGATGAAATAGTCAAAATTAAAAGAAGAAGCCAGACATTATAATTTGAAGTTAAAGCTAAAATAAGCCAACAAAAAGAGGCGATAAGACTTGTTAAAATAAGGTAATTTCTTCTTCTTGAACCTTTAATTGGAAATAGATCAGAAATCAATCCCCATAAAGGCTTTATTGCCCATCCCAAAATAGAAATAGCACCAAAATAAGCAGCTTGCGTTGCTGTTAATTTAAAAACATCTTTTAAAAGATAGCTAATGGATAAATTAGGCAAAGATGAAAGTCCATTCGGCGAGAAAAAATAAACTAAAGCAAAGATTATCAAATATTTAAATTTACTCATTTTTGCCTAAATTTAAATATATATATAAATTAATTATAAAAAACTCGTATAAGGTTCAATTGTTTATATTTCCGTAATATCTCTTGGATAGAAAAAGTCTAAAAGCCAATCAATGAAAGTTCTAATTTTGTTTTTATTAGAAATCATTTTAGAAAGATAAACTCCTCGCCACAAGATCCAAACAAAAAATCCTGAAAAAGTAAAATTTTTTATTTCGCCGATAGCAAAAAATCTTCCTAAAGAAATCAGATCTCCTTGATGCTTATAAACAAATTTTTCTAAAGGTTTATTCTGAACTAAATTGAAAATATTTTTAGCAACAACCTTTGCTTCTCTTACTGCTACTTGAGCAAGCTGAGGAAGTGGTTTTTGATCTTGAATAAAACAACAAACATCACCGAGCGCAAAAACATTATCATAATTTTTAACTTGCAAATATTCATTGACGATCAATCTTCCTTTGCTATCTTTTTCTATATTACCAACAATTTCTGGTAGATTTGGTTCAACTCCAGCTGTCCAAATGATTGTTTTTGTTTTTATTATAGTCTCATCATCTAATTTAATAAAATCTTTGCCAACTTCTTTTACTCCTTTTCCTAAAATAACTTCAATATTTTTCTTTCTCAAAGTTTCAAGAGCTATTTTTCTTAATTTTGGAGAAAATTGTGGTATTAATTCGTTTCCTCTTTCAATTAAAATAATTTTTACTTTAGATATAATTTCCTTTGGATAAAATTTAGAAAAAGTTTTATAAAAATAATCTGACATTTCTCCGGCAAGTTCAACTCCAGTTGCTCCACCCCCAACAATAACAAAAGTTAATGACGCAGACTTGGCGGAATTTAACGCAGACTTGGCCTTGGCAGAAATTTCATTCTGCCCAGCCTGCGTGAAGTCTGCATAGTCTGCATTTTTATTTTTCTGCCTAGTCTGCGTTAAGTCTGCAGAGTCTGCGTACTTTTCAAACATATGAATAAAATGATTTCTTAACCTAATAGCATCATCTAAAGATTTCAAAGTAAAACTATTTTCTTCTGCTCCAGGAATATTGTAAAAATTTGTTTTTGAACCAAGAGCAATAACTAAGTAATCATATGAAATAATCGTGGACTTGGCAGAATAGAATGCAGACTCTGCGAAAATATTATTTTTCTCTTTCTGCGCAAAGTCTGCATTTTTATTTTTTCCGCCTAGTGCGCGTGAAGTCTGCGTATCAACATAAACAATCTTTTTTTCTAAATCAATTCTTTTTACTTCTCCATGAACAAATTCATAATCACAACATCTTATAATTTCTCTTATTGGTTCAACTAAATTTTCTAAAGAAACACCTCCGGTAGCAAATTCATGCAAAAGCGGAGTAAACAAAAAATAATTCTTCTTATTAACTAAAACCAATTTAACATTATGCGCAGACTTGACAGAATTGGACGCAGACTTAGCGGAAATATTTTTCTGTATTGTCTGCGTGAAGTCTCCAAAGTCTGTATCTATATCTTTTTCCGCATAGTCTGCGTAAAGTCTGCAGAGTCTGCGGTTGCAAAAAAGCTTATGTAAATATTTCAAAGTATAAACACCGCCAAAGCCTCCTCCTAAAATGACTATTTTCATTAATTTAATATCCTAAACTAAATGGCCAAGGCTGAGGAATAAAGAGTAAAGTTAAAATTGCTCCCCATAAAGCTAAATTTTTCATAAAATTAATCATTTGCATCATTTTCATTTGAGGATCGGTTTCTCTCCAAAAATCATGCATTACAAATGTAACTGGCAAAAAGAATAACGTTAAAGCTAAAATGCCAATTTCAATATAGACTCCAAGTAAAATTGAAAGACCACCAATTAAAAGTAAAATTCCTGTTAAAGCCACCATCAATCTAGGAGCAGGAACATTTTTACTTTGTACCCAACCAGCAAGAGAATTTAAATTACGAAAATGATTAAAAGAATTAAAAAGAAAATAAAAGCCTAAAATTACTCTTGAAAGAAGCAAAATATATTCATTTGTCATTTTTATTATAATTCATTTTTAATTACGACCTATTTTTAATTTTAATACCAATTAACCAGAATTACCTCAATATCTTTATTTTCTTTTTCGACCAACTCTTTAAATTTATTTATATCACTAAAACCCTTTTCGCCTCGATAATGATAGGGATAAACTTTTTTAGGTTTAAATTATAAAACTGCTGAGACTGCTTGTTCAACTGACATTGTCCAAGGAAGGTTCATTGGTAAAAAAGCAATATCAATATTTTTTAAATTCCTCATCTCTGGAATATCTTCAGTATCTCCAGCAATATAAACTCTAAAATTTTCTTTTTCAATTAAATAACCATTACCTCTTCCTTTAGGATGAAACTCTATTCTTTCAGGAGTAAGATTATACATTGGCAAAGCTAAAATTTTAAAATCTTCAAAGTTAATTTCTTCAAAGTTATTTAAAATTTTTGTTTTTTGTTTTAAATCATCAGGAAGTTTATCATAAACAGCCTTTGGAGCTATAATTAAAAATTCTCCTTTCAAACTTTTCAAAACATCAACATTTAAATGATCAAAATGAATATCAGTAATTAAAACTAGATCTGGGGAAGGTTTATCTTTATACAAATCAATATCCCACGAAGGATCAACATAAATAATCTTTCCCCAATCTAAAATTAAAGAAGCGTGATAAATAGGGATTACTTTCGGCTCCATGAATTAATTATAATTAAAAAATGAAAATTTTATTAAAAATAGAAAATTATGAGAAAGGAATAATTATTGAAAGGCTAAATAGGTTTGTTGTTAAAGGAAAAATTAAAAATAGGTATGTTCTAGCTCATTTGAATAATACAGGAAGATTAGAAGATTTTATAAAGAAAGGGGGGATTGGTTTGTTTTTGCCAATAAACGCAGACTATGCGGGTTCTACGCAGAGTGAGCCGACAAAGTTAAAATTTCGGCTTTCAATGATTAAAGAAAGTAAAAATATTTATTCAGTTATTGATACCCAACTTCAAATGAAATGTTTTGAGATTGCTTTAGAAAAAGGTTATATTTCTTGGCTTAAAGGAGCAAAAATTTTAAAAAGAAATTTTAGGATAAATCACTCTTTGATTGATTATTTAATTGAACATAAAAACAAAAAATATCTTCTTGAAATAAAAAGCGCAGTAATGAAATATAAAAATTTTGCTATGTATCCAGATTGCCCATCGGTTAGGGGTCAAAAACATATTAGAGAATTGATTGATATACAGACTTTGCAGACTGAACGTAGACTAGGCAGACAAATATCAAAACATAATGCAGGCTTCACGCAGACTAACGCAAACAAAAACACGAATTATTCGCAAATCAAGAACGAATTAGACACGAATAATAAAACACAAATCAATCACGAATTAACAAACACGAATGAGTCACGAATAGAACGAATCAATCACGAATTAGATAATAAAGAATTCGAGACAAATTCGTTGCCATTCGTGAATAATTCGAGAAATAATATTCGTGATAAATTCGTGGATAAAAATACAGAATATCCGCGTTTATCCGCGTTGTATCCATATAAATCGATGGTGCTTTTTATCGCTGGAATGAAAAATATTTCTGCATTCTCTCCAAACAAAAATGCTGATCCAAAAATTTATGAACTTTTAAAAATTGCTAAAAAGAAAGGAGTAAAGATTAAAGCAATTCAAATCTATTTTGATGAAAAAAGAAAAAGTGTTATTTTAAAAAATGACGATCTCCCAGTAGTTTTATAAAGTTATTTTTACTGAAATTTTAGTGGTAGAAATAATGTTCCAGACTTTATTAAAAGAAAAATAAATGTAGAAAAGAAACCAGCTAAAACAAAAACTATCATCAAAACAATAATAAAGAGTATTTTTACCAAAGATCTTTTCTTTTTTCTTCTAATTAGTGATAAAAATAAAAGAAAAGCGATTAAATAAGCTATTCCCGCTCCACCTCCAAATAAAATTAAGCCAACTTCTCTTGTAAAATTCATAGGATTAATAATGGATTAATAATAATTTTAAATCATCTCTTAAGGAATTTTAAGCTTCCAACTCTTTAAAACTTTCTGGTTTTCAATTGTACTTTCTCCATTAATTATTTCTAAAACATAATCATCTGGCCTTTTAAACCCTCCAAGAATACTCTCTTTCACATCTAATTTTATCTTCCTTTCAAATGGATTCATACTAAAAATTTTCCATCTATTTAATTCGCCCGGTACTTCTTCAACTTTTCTTAGCCAAACTTCTAAAGAATAACCATAATTTTCTATCTCTAACGTCCAATTTTCTTTAGAAAAATTTGCTTTTAATTCACGAATTTGATTTTTATCTATTAAATTACAATCTTTAAGTCCCAAATCAAAAAATTTAAAATATTGAGGAGGACCAAATGCTATTGGCGGAAAACCTTCTGATGTTGATCCTTCAAAAATTCCCATTTTATCAATTCTGCCTGATATAGCGATAAAATTATCTCCATATCTTATTTTTTCAAATAACTTTTTATCTTTCCAAGGACAAGAAGCTAAAATTCCGATATCACGTACAACATAAAAAGAAGGATAAATTACTAATTCATTTTTATCATGTCTTATTGAAGCAAATCCTATGGTTACAATCTTTTGTCCTATCCACTTTTTCGTAGCGCTTTCAGTATCTTTCTTGTATTCATCATAAATCTCATGGATATGAACTTTTGCTACATTTTCTAATTCAGCAGAAGTAATTTTTCTTAAAGATTTTTCAGGGATTTGTTTTGGAGTAAAAATTAAAAACTTTGAAACAAAAATGCCGGTAATCAAAAGAGTAATAAACAATAAAATGATTTTCATAATATAAATTTTAGCATAAATTTTCTATATTCTTTTGTTAACTAATATTTTATCCAGTTTTTAATACCAAACAATATTCTAACATTCTATAGAATGTTAGAATGTTTTGTATTAATTTTTATTAAAAATTCTTTATAAATTCTACAAACTTTTTGCCATAAGGAGAAAGAAAATGAATTACATTTCTTCCTTGATATTTTTTATTTAAAAGGCCTGCTCTGACTAATGTTCTTGTATGCTGGGAGATATTCTTGAAATTGCCATCTAAAATTTCTGTAATTTCTTCAACTGAAAGACCTGGATTTTTATCAACTAAAAGTAAAATTGATATTCGCCAGTGATTAGCAGCTCCTTTAAAATACCTCTCTAATTGTTTTGGTTTTTTCATCCTTTTATCTAAATTATAATAAAAAACCTCTAAAAACCAATACAAAACTAAATCTAATATTCTATAGAAAGTTAGAATGTTTTGTATCAAAAGTTTTATTTATTAACAATAATTATTTCTAAATAAGGAAATTTTTTCTGATAAATTTTTTATTATTTCTCTAACTTTTTCTTTTTCTAAACCAACAACGCCGGTTCCTAAAAGTAGTGTGGCAATCGCTAAGGTGCAACATCTCAGAATAATATGGGGACATCATATCCTGCCTACTGATAGACATGGAATATTAGAATGTTTTGTATTTTAGTTTTTAATTTAAAAAACATTTTACTATAAGACTTTCAACTTTAAAATTATTATTTTTCTTCAAATTATTTTTCTTTAATAATTCTCTTTTACAAATTTTTCAATTCCATTTGCTATTCCTTCAGCTATTTTTCTATATCCCAATATTAAAGTTAATAAATCTTTTTGATTTCTCATATTCCCCATTTCTATAATTACAGCTGGAGTTTTAGGATGAATACTTCTTTTATATCTGGACCAATTAAAAGCATAATAATGGGTCATATTTATAGTAGCATAATCTATAAATTCTAATCCTGAGCTTTTTAAGTATTCTTCTATAATAGCAGATTTTAATTTTTCAGCTTTTCCTGAATAATCTACATAAGGAGTAGAAATCATAAAACCAGAAACTGAGCTATCAGTTGAATTAGCATGAATTGAAACAAATGCATCAGCATAATAAGCTTCTGGTATAATAGCAGGTAAAATCTCCACTAAATAACCTTTTTCTTCTAAAATTTTTTTAACCTCAAAACCAATCAATTTATTTATTTCCACTTCTTTTATAGAACCTAAGACAGCACCTGTTTTAGATACTTTTTTGAGCTCTAGAGGTGGTTCCTTATCCATCATATGACCTATTTGGATTGCTATTTTTATAGGGCCTTCAGGCCTTTGCCATTTATCAAAATCTGGAAATCTAAAATAAAGAGCTTGTCGAGAAAATTCCGGATAAGGTTGATAATATATTTCGTTTAAAATCTCAAATAGTCTATCTTCGCTTAATAAATTAGCTTGGTTAAAAGTAAAAAGAATGGTTAAAAGTTTTAGCAAAATTGCGGGATTTTTTATTAGCATTTCTAATTTATTATACAAAATAAAATTAGCTTTTTTAAAAATTTTTAATTTTAAAAATAACTATTTAAAAATAACTATGTTAAAATCAAAAAGGTCGTAATTGAAAATTAATGTAAAAAACGAAAAAATAACAACAATAGCTTTTATTTTAATAGTAGCACCATTATTAGTTTTTAATCAAACTACGACAGCTATACCTTCAGCAACACCTACTTCACAAACAGCAACATTTACTACTCCTAAAGCAAAACAAGTCAATCTTGATTGTATGAAAAATGCTGTTGCAAAAAGGAAAAAGCTTTAAAAACAGAAATAGAGACTTACTTTAATAAAATAAATCAAGCTTATGATGAAAGAAAAACTGCTCTTTTAAATGTTGGGACGATTGGAAATCAAAATGAAAGACAAAAAGCAGTGCACGTTGCTTGGGATAATTTTAGAAATAGCGTAAAATCTGCTAGAGCCGAATACAAAAAAGCGCATAATCAAGCTTGGAATAATTTTGCTCAAGATAGACAAAATTGCAAATCCGGTCCAACAGGTGAAAGTCCGGAAACAGATTTAACTTACTAAATTAAATAAATATTAAATAAATAAAATTTAATAAATAACCGGACTGGGGGAATTTTATTATTTTTAATGACGAAGAAAATAAAAAATTTAGTTTCCTTTTTTTATGAAATAGGATCTTTTAGGAGAGTTTTAAGAGTTCATCAACAAAGTTTATTTTTAGAGATGAATCTGATAACATTTCTTCTCATTATTTCAGGGTTGCTTTTATCGGCTATTTTTTAGCAAAAGAATTAAAAACAGATGAAAACAAAGTTATCAAGATGTGTCTTTTACATGAAATTGAAGAAGTTAGATCTGGTGACAAAAATTGGCTTAACAAAAAATATGTAAAAGTTTTTGAAAAAGAGATTGTCAAAGATCAGTTAAGAGGTTTACCGAACTCAGAAGAATTATTAAATCTTTTAAAAGAATATTATGAAAGAAAAACTTTAGAGGCAAAGATTGCTAAAGATGCAGATTTACTGGATCAGCTTCTTCTCTTAAAAGAGTATGAATTTCAAGGAAGTAAAGAGGTAGAAAGATGGCTAAAAGGAAAAAAGAAAGTAATCAAGAAAAATTAATGTATAAAAAATTAATGTATAAAAAATTAGTAAAGGAAATAGCAAAAGGAATTAAAAAGCAAAAACCTTCTCTTTGGTAGCAAAATGCATAGACACACAGTAGAAGAAAATAGAATTTAAAAAGAAAAAGAGGGCTGGAGCGGGTGTGGGGTGTTGGAGTGGGAGAGACAAGGGACAAGGGAGGTGACGTCCCGCTCCGGCCCAAAGGAGAGGGAAAGGAGCGCAGCCTACCCCATTTTTATTATACACTTAAATTCTCATTTATGTCAAATTTTTTTCTTCTAATAACCTTCTAACCATATTAGGCCAATTTTCTAAGGGAACATCATATAAAAGAGCATTTGCATCAAGTTGTGAATATTTGCCTTTTTCTATTAACTCAGCATAAGCATCAACGGCTTTTTCAATAATTTCTCTATATTCTTTTACTAATATTTCCTGAATCATTTCCTCCAACATAGGATCGTCGAAATAATTTGTTAGCTCTCTTTCTTTTTTAAGATAATCATATGGTGAGTCCTCTTTAAAGAAAATCAGATCCAAAACACTTTTTAGAGCACGAATACTTCTTTCAGATAATATAGCAAGAATCTCATCTTTTGCTTTCCTTAAAGCCTCCTTTTGCTGTATCCGAAGATAATCTTTTACAATTTTCCTTCTTTTTTCGGGATCTTTTTCAAGAACATATTGTGCATATAATCTTTCACTTAACCTATTTTTCTCTTCATATTGCTGTTTAAATTGTTCCCAAACCCTTCTATAAAGATTAAATTTATGATGTTGATATTCATGCATTTTAGTGGCTCTAGCTTCAGGATCACCATAATAT